>Ga0194121_10000014_pt1 | contig 283038 bp, 298 predicted proteins | sample TA2MahCa50mmetaG_FD_148609 | JGI IMG/M metagenome (GOLD analysis project Ga0194121, IMG submission 148609) | Freshwater microbial communities from Lake Tanganyika, Tanzania - TA2015020 Mahale Deep Cast 50m | ecosystem: Environmental > Aquatic > Freshwater > Lake | place: Tanzania: Lake... | reverse complement strand
GGGCTGGGGCGCAGTCAGCGCGATCGGGGCGCACGATTTGGGTCAAAGCCACCACGCGCTCGGCGCGTGCGAAGTCAATCGCTCCGCGATTGGAAATAGGTGCGAGCTTCGTTGTATAATGCCACCAAAATCTGACTTTCTGCAAATTCACCGACCATTTCGGTGGACGCGCGGAGCGCGTCCCACATCTTGGCTTTGAAAAAGCCGATTCGTTCTGTATTGGTGTCTTTATTGTACCGCCCTGCGGCCGCTGCCGAGAAATGCTTTTTCAAGTGAATTATGAAAACCTCGAAACTGAAGTGATTCTCAGAAAAGACAGGATTTCGAAACTCAAGGAATTGCTGCCGGAAAGATGGCAGGATAAATACTAACTGTGCCGACGGCAGGGATTGAACCTGCGACCTTGGCCTTATGAAAGCCCTGCTCTGCCACTGAGCTACGTCGGCATGTTTGGATACTACTATACAAATACCCTCGTTGGAATCAAGTTAGCCATTGAGAAACTTCTCGTGAAAAAGTTCTCTTAGCTTATTTCTTCCAGAACCACTTTTCCACCACAACTCCCTATTCTTCGCTTCCACCTCATTAGAAAATTGCTCCGAAATAAACAATTTTAATGGCCTTCTAAATTTCGTTGCTTTAACTCTCCCGGAATTATGCAGTGTCAAACGCGCATCTAGATCATGCGTGTAACCAACATAAGTCCTTCGATCCTTTTCACTCAAAAGAATGTATACAAAATACATTTCTTTGGTTGCGGGCCGCCTTTGGCGAGCCTCGCAATATTTTTCTTAAGCAGTAGAAAAATGTTGCGGGGGTGGGAATTGAACCCACTACCTCAAGCTTATGGGGCTTGCGAGCAACCGTTGCTCCTCCCCGCGGGAAAATTTTATAGTAAATCCATGAATTGTCAAAGCTTCAATTCAATGGAATGATAGGAGGAATGCAAAAAATCGGCATCCTGGGCTTTGGCCGCGAAGGACACTCACTCCTTAATTTTTTGCGCCGCTCTCCAAAATTCAAGAACTCCGAAATTTGGGTCCGTGATAAAAAACACCAAAAAGTTCCACGAGGTGTAAAAACGGCTTTCGGATCAAAATATTTAAGAAATCTCGCAGCCTTCGACGTGCTCTTCCGCTCCCCCGGCATTCCTTACCTTATTCCCGAAATCCAACGTGCCAAAAAGAACGGAGTGCAAATTTCGAGCGCTACAAAATTATTTTTCGAGGAGCTGAATCGCCGCTACCCGCTACGTGCTACCCGCTACTCGCCTTGTGTTATCGGTGTAACCGGCACGAAAGGCAAGGGCACCACCTCCACTCTTATATATAAGATGCTCAAAGCCGCAGGCAAAAAAGTTTTCCTCGCCGGAAACATCGGTACCCCCGCTCTCGATCTTCTCAATTCTCAATTCTCAATTCTCAATTCCGCCTACATCTTCCTCGAACTCTCCAGCTTCCAACTACAGGATTTAGAAATCTCTCCTCACATCGCCGTCGTCCTCGACATTTTCCCCGACCATCAAGATAGCCATACATCGCTCCAGGAATATTATTCCGCAAAAGCGAATATCGCTCGATATCAAAAACAATCGGACACAATTTTCTTTTTTGAGAAAAACGCGAAGAGCCGCTGGATCGGAAAGCAAAGCCGAGGCAAGAAAGTCCTAGTGAACCCCTCTCGCTGTAATCTATTCAGACCCTCGAAACTCCAAATGCCGGGAGCTCACAATTTCCAAAACGCAGTAATGGCAGCCACGGTAACCCAATCGCTCGGCATAAAACCCTCTACTATCCGAAAAGTGGTAGAAGATTTCAAAGGCAACGAACACCGTCTTGAATTAGTCCACACCGTAAACGGCGTGCGATTCTATAACGATTCTGCTTCTACGAATCCCCACACCACCGCCGCCGCGATCCGAGCTTTTCCCAAAAATCCGGTGATCCTCATTGCGGGCGGTCAAGACAAAAATCTCGACTACGCTCCACTCGCGAAAGCGCTAAAAAATTCTTCAGTAAAACTCGTGATCCTTATGGGCGAGAATAAAAATAAAATTGCCCGTACCATTAAAAAAAGCGGTGTACCAATAAAATTTGCAAAAACTCTAAAGGGTGCAACAACCAGCGCGCTTCGCACTTCCGCTCTACATACTACTTACTACCTACCACCTACTGTGCTTTTCTCTCCCGGCGCCACGAGCTTCGACATGTTTAAGGACTACGCAGATCGAGGGGCCCAATTCAAGAAAATTGTGAAAAGTCTCCACTAAGCTAGGATTTCCAAAATTGTAAGATATAAAGACCTTGACGAAGAAGGTTACTTGTGCTATAAAATAGAACATTTTTCACTTCATAAGTGAATATGGAATGCAGGACTGACCAAACCCAGAAGAAAGGAACTGTGAAAGGAGCGGTAATTGGAAGCATCATCAAAGCAGGGTCGCCGAAAGAACCCATCGCGGGAACATCCTTCATGTAGAGGAAGCGCGGAGCAACTTCTGCAACTCCTCCAACTTGTTCTAAAAGATGAAAAGTTCCCTACGGCCGAAAGCCAACGAGCTTTCGCGGCGATATGCGAAAAACAAAACTCGAAACCTCAACCCCAACCGAAAGCGGCATAAATATGCCCATACCCCCATTGATCACAGAGGAACTGGAAAAAATCCCCAAAGCCAAACCGGGGGAAAAACTGATGCCAGTCGTCAAAGAAAAACGGAAGAGAAAAGGAAAACGGTAGTTTCCCCAGCAACTCGGAGGAGGTGATATTAAAAAACGAAATTGGTAGAGCGTCACGCCCGGCCTTTTTCTTTTTCTCACACCTGCATTACAATCACGGAAATGGCTGATATTATCGATAAAAAGGCGCTCGAACACTTGGCCGAGCTCGCCCGATTGAAACTTACCCTCCAAGAAGAAACGAAGCTTTTGAAAGACCTCCAGAATATTTTGGCGCATTTTGATTCTTTGAAGGGGCTAGACACCTCGAATGTCGCCCCCCTCACTGGCGGTACAATGCTCCAAAATTCGTTTCGCGAAGATGAGGAACGTGAAAGCACAAACGCAGGTAAAGGTGTAGAAAATTTCCCAGAAAACCAGCAGGGCTTTTTGAAAGTCCCCAAAGTATTCGAGCACTAACATGAAATCCCCCCTCCACACCCTCACTATTAAAAAAGTCCACGAAGGCCTCCTTAATAAAGAGTTCTCCGCGCTGGAACTCACTCAGGCTTGTTTCGAACATATTCGAAAAACCGATCCTGAAATAAAAGCATTCCTCTCGCTCCGCGAAGAAGCCGCGAGCCGCGAAGCAGAAAGGGTAGATCTCGCCCTCGCGAAAGAGGAGGAAATTGCTACGCTCGCGGGAATTCCGCTCGCCGTGAAAGACAATATGAACTTTGAAGGCGAAATCACCACCGCAGCTTCAAAGATTTTGGAAACGCATAGAGCCAGTTATAACGCAACAGTAATCTCTAAACTCAAAACTGAACAAGCGGTCTTCCTGGGCAAAACAAATATGGATGACTCTGCGATGGGTTCCTCCACGGAAAACTCGGCCTTCCAAGTTACAAAAAATCCCCACGACCTCACACGCGTTCCCGGGGGAAGCTCGGGAGGTTCCGCCGCCGCAGTGGCGAGCCACATGGCAATAGGAGGATTGGGCTCAGACACCGGAGGTTCTATTCGTCAGCCCGCCGCGTTCTGCGGAGTGGTGGGGCTCAAACCCACCTACGGCACAGTTTCACGCTCGGGCCTTATCGCTATGGCCTCGAGCCTAGATCAAATCGGCCCCATCACGAAAACCGCAGAAGATGCAGCGCTCCTCTTCAACGCGATACGCGGCAAAGATCCGCTCGATGCCACCAGCACGAATCCTTCGAACGAAGAAAAATATGAAGCCGAATTGCTAAACCCTTCTTTTGATCGGATAAAAAAAATGCGCGTGGGACTTCCCCAGGAATATTTCATCGACGGTCTCGCTTCCGAGGTAAAGAAAGGAGTGGAGGAAGCGATACAAAAAATAAAAAAGCTAGGCCTCGAAGTCCAAGAAATTTCGCTTCCGCACACCAAATATGCAGTACCCTGCTATTACCTCATCGTCCCTGCCGAAGTTTCTTCGAATTTGGCTCGATATGATGGCATTCGCTGGCAAGGCACCAAAGAACGTGTGGAAGCAAATACGTTAAAGGAGCGCTATTTCCAAACTCGCGGCGAAGGCTTCGGCCCCGAACCAAAACGCCGTATTATCTTGGGCACCTTCGTCCTTTCCTCCGGGTATTACGACGCCTATTACGACAAAGCCCAACGGGTACGCGCACTAATCAAACAAGATTTCGAGAACGCTTTTGAAAAAGTGGATGTGATCCTCACCCCCGTCACCCCCACGTCGCCCTTCAAAATAGGAGAAAAGGTAGACGACCCTCTCGCGATGTACCTCGAAGATATTTTTACGCTCCCCCTTAACCTCGCGGGCCTCCCGGGCCTCTCACTCCCCGTTCGAAACCAAGCCTGCGAACCTCTTTCGACGGACCTCCCGGTAGGCTTTCAGCTCATAGGAAAACCTTTCCACGAACCAGATATTTTGGGATTGGGACGCCTCTACGAAGAAACAACCTAATAATTCCTTTAAATTCGGGCCTTCCGACCGTAAATCCGCAGGGAGGAAGGAGCAAATTATAAAGGAAAAAGTTATCCACACCTTAATTTGACGCTCTTATCAAAAATAGTATCTTTAATATGTACCTTGCAAATACCCCATATGAGCGCGGACTAGAGTCTGTTGAAAGTGTCTAGGCAAAATAGGCATTTTCAACAGGCTCTTGTAGCCCGCACCCTTAAACCTTCGGCACTATGCCGAACCAATTGTAAAGATGGGTCTGCCTAAAATTTATCGGCGACCCTCTTTTATTTCTAGGCATTCAAAAGAGAATCGCCACCGAAGCATAAGCCCAGGTGGCGTTCTTTGTTTTATATCTAGAGAAATTTCTTGGTCCCTAACTACACCCTAAGGATTCTCCGCAATTGAGGCACTTGTAACATGCCCCGTTCCTTACTGCCACATGCCCGCAACTGGGACACGTAGGAGCTGAAATCCCTTGTGACACGCATGGCCCTGCTACTTCCCCGAAGGAAGTAGCAGGAGCTGCTCGCGGCGGAATGGGCGCCGCAGCCGAGCCCTTCCGGAGAATTTCCTTCATTAATCCCGGCATGCTTTCATTCCGATTGGACCCGCCGCAATAAGAACAAACGTACTGAGAGTCTAATTTTACCACGTTTCGAAAACAGTGGCCGCATGCCCCCACAACCTCGCCTAATTCCAAAAGAAACTTGGTCCTTATCGCATTCGCCTTGTAGGTCGGATAAGGAATCCACTCTTTTTTAATCCTGACGAGCGTAACCTGGATCGACGTGTGTTCCAGCAAGAGCAATCCCAATTCCTTTTGGGGAATTTGAAAAGCCGTGAGGAGTTGCTCCATCCTTCCTAGTGCGGCGTCATAAAAATGCTCTCCGACCAATAAAGGGAACTGGAATGAGAAATCCCAGGACTCTCTGACAGAAGCATCCGGAAGATACGTGAAAGACATAGGCCGCAAGGTCTCTCTTAAAGCATTGTGGAGATAGACCGAGATAGCTGCCGCCATGGAAGAGTGGAAGTCTGCTCTCACCGGTCCATCCACATCGTCCCAAACCACTTGAAAAACCAGTTCTCCATGAATATCTCGTTTTACAGTTGACCAAATCCGGACTTCTGTAAGCCGGTAGAAGTTCTCCCTATCTTCAGGAAGTTTGATCGTTGGTCCTAGGTTCCACTTCCAATATAATGTCGTTTTGTTCCATCGTTTCATGTTTCTCTCCTTGCCGCCCATGGAACTTACCGCGTCGTGCAGTAAGCGACTGACATCACAATCAGTTCTTTAAAGGCAGCATTTTGAGCCTAACTCACCCGACCCAAAACGCTGCCTTTAAGAAATTATCAAAGTACAAAAACACCCTATAATCAGGAACGCAAAGAGGCAACCAAACCTTAAAATTATGCCGCTCCTCTCACCACCTTTTTTCTATTCTTCGCCTGAAAAAACTGCGGATTCAATTTTTTATAAATCTCACCCACCAACCTTCTCCATAATTCTCTTTTTCTCCAAAAAGAATTGCTTTCGGAAAACTCACTGCTTTGAATCTGAGTAAGCTCCCGAATCACCATATACCGCGCATGTCCCAAATCTTCATTCGATTTAGTCTTCACATCCTCTAAACCTCGATAAATTTGCTTGAGATAACCGTATCGGACGGGGATATTAAGCTCGCGATTAGCTTTAATCCGGGGAGAAAGAGCATCTGCAAAAGAAGACGTATGTTCGATACAGGCTACAAAATCATGAATAGCCTCAAAAAAATCGAAGCTTGGAGGAGTATCTACTACTTTTTGAAACGCCGCATGGAGTTCTGCCTGTTCTTTCTCGAGTAACTGCATAGGATATAGAACCCTACCATGAGGGCACAGAAATAGCGATACTCGCTTTTTTATTTTAATCGGCGCGGGTTGAGGATTTTCACGTCGCTCCGCTCCTCGAGAACCCTCGGTTCTCGACAGCAGCCTCCTACACGGAAGGGACGCGAGCTTCCCTTCCGACCCATCCCTCGTTCAAATCCGCTCTTCTCAACAATCAAGAAAATACCCTTCCAGGTGGAAGGGTATTTTCTTGTGGCGCGACGTAGTGAAGGACGTTAGAACTAAAATAATCGAGGCTTTGCTGCGGAATGATAACGTTTACGTGCCGGATTTATCGGCACTTGTGGTGAGCGAAGTCGAACCATTCGATCGAGTAGAAGTTTAACCCTACCGAGCTACTCACTAATTAAATAATTTCATCACGTTCCTCCGTTGCGCGTCCATGTTGAACTTTCCCATAATAATACGCCGCTAAAAGCGTGGTGATAGGCACCGCAAGAATAATTCCAATACTGCCAACCGCTGTTCGCACGATTTCCTCCGCAATCGGTTCTCCATTTATGGTGAGCCACAACGGCACTTGGCTTTGAAATGCGACGAGGTAAAGAATAACTGGCAAAGCAACTCCGGCATAAGCGAGAAAAAGAGTGTTGATGAGCGATGCAATGTGTTCCCGCCCTATCGACATGCCTCGGCGATACAATTCTTTCACATCTAAACTCTGATTTGCTTCTTTGAGTTCATGCACCGCAGCCGATTGGCCGATGGTTACATCATCAAGCACGCCTAGCGCGCCAATAATGATTCCTCCAAGAAGAATACCTCGCAAGTTGAGCGCGATATTTTTACCCACTTCCAAATAAAAAGATTCGTCCGTTGCAAGACCAATAAGGCGCGCTCCGGACACAAAGAAGATTGCAAGAAGCGATGAGATAACAAGCGTGATCATAGTTCCGCAGACGGCGATTGTCGTTCGTTTATTGAACCCATGGGCAAGATACAGCGAGGCCACCGCAATAACAGCTGCTCCGATGACGCACGTTGTGAGCGGGTCCGCTCCCGCAAGAATCTGCGGAATAACATACCATCCAAGAACGCCAATGCTGATGCCAAGTCCCAAAATTGAAGTCAGTCCGCGGATTCTTCCGAAAAGAACGGCGACCGCGACAAAAACCAATATTACAAAAAGAAGCATCGGCAGTCGGAATCGATCGGTGATGTAATACGGCGCGCCCGGGAAACTCTCGAGCGTGTCTTTGCCAAGCAGCACCTTCTCGCCGGGCACGAGTTTCAAATAGCTATTTGTAGTAGAGCTGCTCACCAACCGATCGGAAACAGTGATAGTTTGCCCTTTGTCGCTGCCCGCGAGAAGCAGCACGGAAACGTTGTAAATCGGTCGATCGCTTTGGATGTCGTTATTTTGTTCCGTTGAAACAACCTGTCCCAGCGTCAGCGCTTGGCTTGGATATTTCTCAGCAAGATATATTTCAATGTTATTTTCTTGATAAAGGTAAACAATCGAAATCGCGGCGACTATAACAATCGCAATTAAAATTTCGATATAAATCCGCTTACGGTTTTTGATGTGATGGGCGATGCGTTTCATGATTGGTTTTTGCGAGCACACGATTTGCAGATGCCGTAGAACTCCAGCGCATACTGTTTGATTTCCGAAAAATGCTTAGAACCTTTAAGTACGATACCCTGGACATCTTCTATACCGCAATGATGAACATCCTCAATCTTTCCGCATTGCATACAGACTAAATGGTGATGCTCAGCCAAATTGGCAAGCTCGTAATGGGCGTGGTTATGCCGCAAGTCGATCTGCTTGATAATGCCTTTTTCTTTAAGCGATTTGAGCGTGCGGTAAACGGTCGCCAGATCCGCGCCTCGGGGAAGCGCGTCGATGACCTCCTGCGCGCTCATGGGACTTTTTGATTTTTGCATGACGCCGAGGATTGCGAGCCGGGACGGTGTCGCTTTATAGCCGCTTTTCCGCAATATGCTTCGATGATCCTCTTTCTTGCGCATTTCTCCATTATATCTAAATGCGAATTACTTGCAAATAATTTGCGTTGCCGCGCTCCTCGGCTTATGGTGAGGCTATGAGAATCGCATTTGTAGGCAAAGGCGGATCGGGAAAGACGACTCTTTCCGCGCTGTTTGCGCAATACATGAGCAAAAAATATCCGGTGCTTGCGGTTGATGGCGATTTGAACATGCATCTTGGCGGACTCTTGGGATTCGAAGATGAATTGCCGAAAGAAAAACACATCTCTCACCCCGAAGCCGCCAAAGCAATCAAAACTCATCTCAAAGGCAAAAATGGGCGGATCAAAGATCTCGCCCAGTTCCGCAAAACGACTCCTCCAACCGCCGAGTCAAATCTGATATTTTTGGACGATCCGGCCGATCCGATTCTCATGCAATTCAGCGCGGTCAATACTACATTGCGCCTCATGGTCGTGGGTTCTTACGATAGCGAAGAAATCGGTGCGAGCTGCTACCACAACAATCTCGCCATTCTTGAAAACATCCTTTCGCACCTTATCGATGCGCGCGGCGTTGCGGTGGCCGACATGGTGGCGGGCGTTGACGCGTTTGCAAATACGCTCCATGCCCAGTTCGATCTGCTTGTTCTTGCCGTCGAACCGACGAAGCGCGGACTTGAAGTGTTCGAGCAATACAAAAAGCTGGCCGAAGAAGCAGGCGTTTACGATTCGCTCTATGTGGTCGGCAACAAAGTCCGATTGGAAGCCGACGAGGAATTCATCAAGAAGTATATTCCTCAAGAAAAACTGCTCGGATTTTTGAAAGAGTCCGAATATTTGCGGCGCAAAGATCAGGAAGGCGGAGCGCTCAATGTTGATATGCTCGAAGAAGAGAATCGGAAACTTTTGCAAACTATCGAATCAAAACTCTTTTCCATGCAACCGGATTATCAGGCGCGTCTCGAAAAACTTTTTGATCTTCATCGCCGGTACGTGGCGCAGGGCTTTATCAAAGAACGTTTTGGCGATCTCACCAACCATATCGATCCAACATTTAATCTCGCGATTATTTATGAGAAGCATGCAAGCAAAAACAACTAACGTCTTCAGCGGAACGAACGCAGTCAAAGATTTCCTGAATCCCGATAAGAATCCGTACATTCCGCTCGTCGAAATTCCAGAATCCTTGAATCCTTTCGCAAAGGATGGCGTTCGCGTATTTGCCAAGCTCATGCAGATGGTGCCGCTTATGAATGTGAAATCGCTTCCGGCCTTAAACATGCTTCTCGAGGCGGAAGCGGAAGGCAAACTCAAAGACGTGAAGTCGCTTATCGAAAACTCTTCTGGCAATACAGTATTTTCTTTAGCTATGATCGCCCGACTGTTTGGCATCGAACGCACCAAAGCGATCGTTTCGCACGAAGTGACGTGGGGTAAGCTGCAACTCTTGCGCCTTTTCGGAACCGAAATACTGGTCAACGAAGAGCCGATCTGCCCTGATCCAGGCGACAAAACGAGCGGCATCTACAAGGCGAAACGCATCGGCGCGCGCAAAGGCTGGTTCAATCCCGGGCAGTACGAAAACGAAGCGAACCCCCGGGCGCACGAGAAATGGACTGGTAAGCAGGTATGGGAACAGACCGAAGGGAAAATAACGGTGTTTTGCGCAGGGCTTGGAACGACCGGAACTGTATTCGGCGCGGGAGGTTATCTCAAGAAGAAATTTCCCGGTCTCGCGACGGTCGGCGTCGCTCGTTTGCCGAACAATCCTGTGCCGGGCGTGCGCACGCCGAATCTTCTCCGCGAAATTGCATTCGACTGGAAAAGCGCGACCGACTTCACGGAAGAAATCGGCACCAAAGAATCGTTTGAAAAAAGCTTGGAGCTGTGCCGCGCGGGACTCGTGGCGGGTCCAAGCTCCGGTTTCGCTCTGGCCGGTTTGCTGAACTTCCTATCAAAACAAAAAGGCGCTGGAACACTTGATGCGTTGCGCAATGCCGACGGAGAAATCGTGAGCGTGTTTATCTGTCCCGACAGCCCGCTGCCGTACCTCAATGAATATTTTGAGTATCTTGATGCGTCGCATTTTCCAAAAATAGAAAATGAGAATTTGCTGATCAACAAGCCCGATGCTCCAAAGCAAAAAACACCGATTAATGAACGGCCGCTCAATTCAGCTTTTGAAATCGAACCCGAGGAAGCTTATGAAATGATCTATCCGATTTCCGCGCAAAAGACATGGCGGTTGCTAATCAAGGATAAGAAAGTGCCTGTACGTACCGGCGTCGAGATTATCGATATCAGAAGCCGGGGCGAATATCTCCATTTTCACTTGCCCGGTTCAAAACAGATGGAAAGCTACAAAATTATGGAAGGTCTGCCGAAGTTCGCGCGCGCATGGAAGGATCGCAAAATAGCGCTCTTCTGTCCAATGGGGGTACGCACCAAAATCATTGCAGAAGCTCTTCGCAAAAAAGGCATTGAGGCATATAACGTTCGCGGAGGCCTCACTGAATGGTCGGCGAAAAATCTTCCACGTTGGCGGCCGGATATTTGCAAGGTTTAACCCTACCGCGCTACTCACTATTCTGCATTTCAGAAATATGACAAATTTGTATTATTGCTGAAACGTTATTTGTTACTTTCCAAAAAGCGTTTAACAACTTCGGCAAACTTATCATGCCTTCCAGTTATCAAAACTGGCAATGAAGCAAGTACAGACGCATTTTTGGTGGGAAGGAGCACAACATCGCCCTCAGCATACTCAGTAAGGTTTGTGAGAAACTCGTCAAACCATCCCGGTGTGATTGTAAAAGTATCCTCGAAGTTTATTTGTATCGGCTCGCGCGGATCAAGTGTTTGGCGAATTGCCTTAAATGCCTCTAATCCCGCTGGTCGCGAAACTAATACATTGCCAAATTTTTTGAGATAAATTGTTTGCATGTTTAGAAGTGGATCTTACCGAGTTCTCACTATTTTAGTACGTGGTAGTTTATCAACTAATGTGCCGCATCCCGTCTTGCAAGCATACCGCCCATTATCTTTTCCGTAATGTTTTTCCAACTTCCACCATCCACCCGGATGAGCGCAGCAAACCTCGATTATTTTAGTTCTAACGTCCTTCACTACGTCGCGCCACAAGGAAATACCCTTCCACCTGGAAGGGTATTTTCTTGTGGCGCGGGTGACCGGATTTGAACCGGCGATCTTTCCCGTGACAGGGGAACGTGTTAGACCGGGCTACACCACACCCGCAAACAAGAAGCGAATGTGAATATCCTCTATTCACATTTGCGACGAGTACCGCGGGAGAAAGCTCTGTTTACACCCGCAAGCAAAGAAAATATAAACGAAATTCCGCGCAAAGTAAACTATTCCAGAAACTTCAAAAACTCTTTCTCCTCGAGAATCTTCACGCCAAGTCTTTTGGCTTTTTCATACTTAGACCCCGGCTCCGCCCCCACTACTACGTAATCCGTTTTTTTACTCACCGACTCGGCAATATCTCCCCCCAAATTCCTAATCCTCTCTTTGGCAGCCTCCCGAGACATAGTCTCTAACGTACCGGTCAAAACAAAGGTTTTCCCCGAGAATTTCCCCGAAACTGCCCGCACTTCATATTTCTCGATTCTCACTCCTGCTTCCTCCATCCGCTCCAAGAATCTCACATTGCGAGATTCTCTGAACCAATCATAAATACTCTGCGCCACCTTAGGGCCAATATCTTGAATTTCCTGCAAATCTTCAAGCGACATCCCCTGAAATGCCTTAAAGACGTGAGTGGGTTTTGAAACTTGAGTTTTGCCTGCCTGTCCGGTAGGCAGGGACTTTGAAATTTCCTCCGCGAGGAGAATCCCCGTCTCCTCTCCAACATGAAGAATCCCTAGGGCAAAGAGGAATCGCGGCAAGCTGGTCACTTTCCGCCGCTTCACTTCCTCTACGATATTCTCTGCCGATTTTTCTCCGAATCCTGAAAGCACCTCAATATCCCCCTTCTCCAGCGTAAAAATATCTGCGGCATCCGCGATGAGTCCCTCATCCAATAGTCGATCAATGATCTTCGGTCCTAATCCTTCAATATTAAATCCGCCCCGGGCCACGAGATGATAAAGCGCCTCTCGATGGCGGGCTCCACAATTCGGATTCGAACAGCGGTATGCCACTCCGTCCCGAATAACCTTTGATCCGTCCACGGGGCACTTCGCGGGCATTTCGAACTCCTTCTCCTTTCCCGTGCGAAGCTCGGTGAGGACTTTAGTAACCTGCGGAATCACATCCCCCGCCCGGCTCACGATGACAATGTCTCCAATTTTAAGTCCCAATCTTCGGATCTCATCTTCATTGTGCAGCGTAGCATGCGCGATGGTCACTCCTCCTACTTGCACCGGTCGCATGACCGCGACTGGCGTAAGCGTTCCCGTGCGCCCCACTTGCACATGAATGTCTTCCACTACGGTCGTAGTCTCCTTAGGTGAAAACTTATATGCAATGGATGCCCGAGGGGCTTTTCCAATAATTCCCGCCTCCATGGAAGTCTTATTATCATCCACAGTCACCACAATCCCATCGATCTCGTAAGACAACTTCTCTCGCTTCTTTTTCGCTTCTTCGTGAAATGCAAATACTTCCTCAAGTGTTTTGACTACTTTTCCGTGCGGATTTGTTTTAATCCCGAAAGCCCTTAACGCCTTATATTCGGAACTTTGCGTGGGAAATTGCTTTAAGAACTGAGTATCTTCTCCTTCATTTCCCACAATGCTGTATGCAAAAAAGTCGAGCTTCCGGCTCGCAGTAATTTTGGGATCGAGTTGTCGGATAGATCCCGCTGCCACGTTCCGGGGATTCGCATAAAGTTTCCCTCCCTTGTTTGCTTGTTCTTTGTTGATTCGTTCAAATTCTTTTGTAGTCATAAAAGCTTCTCCACGCACCACCAGTTGAGCGGGATACTTTCCTCCGTGGGGTGAGCCCGTCGAACCCTCGAGCCGCAATGGAATGGCCTCTATCGTGCGCAAGTTTTGAGTGATATCTTCTCCCACAAATCCATCTCCCCGCGTAGACCCCTGCACAAAAACTCCATGCTCATATACGAGCTCCACTGCCAACCCATCCATTTTCAAATCGCAGTAAAACGGTCCAGGCACGTTACGCTCAAGAAAGTTTTCCAACCGCTCGTGCCACGCCCGCATATCCTCCTCCGAAAAAGCGTCATTCAGAGAATTCATTCGCCGCCGACCCTCTCTCACGACTTTTTTGAATTCCGGAAGCGGCGCCCCTCCTACGCGCTGCGTGGGAGAATCTGGAGTAATCAATTCGGGAAATTGCTGCTCCAAATCAAAAAGCTCCTTCTTTAAGGAGTCGAGCACTTCCTCCGAAAGAAGATCTCGATCAAGCACATGATAGGCATACCGCGCTCGATTAATCTCTGCCCTCAATTTTTGCACCCGCTGTTTGGCTTCCTTGATAGAACCCATCTCAAAAATATACCCTTGACTACCCGATCTAGCGAGGAGCAAAAGACCCCAGTTCAGAAACCTCGAAAATTCTGGTCGCCCCACTGAAAGTACCATAAGAATGGATGGTTCTGGTTTTGGCACTCTGACAATCTGGAGCTCCGTTCTTTTTCAACTCCGCACCAAGCTCGTCAAAACATTTTACCTCTACGGATGCCCGGTTTGAAAGAGTAGCAGGCAGTGCAGCGGTACTCGTCGCTCGAGTATAGCGATACAGCGCCCACTCAATTCCCGAATCCGCCGCGGCAATTGCATTCGTCGAAGCTTTAAAATCCGCAGATTGCCGCAACTGCGAAATCATGAGCAGTCCCGCAACCACCGTCACTCCCAAAAATATTCCCGCTATTGCGACAATCGAAATCACCATAACTTGGCCGGAACGCGGTTGATTGTAATCAATACCAAGCATTAAGGAGTTTACTCTCGAGTATTAATAACATCACATGTTCGTCGTTCGTTTACTTTGGCGGAGTCATACCTCGTGTTGGGTGGCTTTTGAATAGCGCAATCTCTATCAAAGTCCTTTTTGTAAAAAGATTCATACAGCTCATCCACACAATATGGCCCCTCTGCAAGCGTTACCTCAGTGCCAGTAGCAGATCCACGAAAGAGACAAATGCTGGGAGACGGATTGCTTGCAAAGAATGCGTGGCAAACGCTACCGGTGCTGTGCATATATTCGATGATATTTTGAGATTCCTTCTCCTTTTCCTGCTTAGTCTTACCAGAAGTATTTACATACTCCTCCGGAGTAAGACAAGGCCTTACATAATCTCCCACTACCACCATCGCAAAGCTCTCGGGCCCAGATCCTCCTCCACCTGGATTATTGACCTGCTTTCGAACCCAAAGTCCCGGGGGATCATCATCCATCAGGCGAGCACTCACTGTAGTCTGAATATCAATTGCGCTGGAATTAAGCGCTGCGTCGGTCGTATTTGCTTGTGCGCGAAGTGCGATGGTAATACGGGGAGGAAAACCATCTTCATTGTTTGTGCCCTGTACATCAAACCGGGAATTTGTAATACGAACGTTACTCCCTGTAATTTCTCCTCCCTGAAGCACTCCTTGAAAAAGAGAGCCTGCAAGCCTTACCAACGCTCCATTCCGCACGATATAGATAACTGTTTCTCCTTTCGCATTGGTAAATCCAAATCCCGAAGATTGTCCTGCTTGCCGAGTAAAACTTACCCCAGTTCGAATTTCTCGCGCCATAATTTCGAGCGCCTGACTAATATTACTGTTTACAGACATCAGTAACGCCGCCTGTCGCTGTGTCCGAAGCGCTTGCGCAAATCCTCCGACCGCAATTGAGGTGACGACACTAAAAAGCCCAATCGCAATGAGCATTTCTATAATCGAAAAACCTTTATTCCTATTTTTCATTCTTATTCTCATTATCGTGAAAACTACCTGCGCTGCCAGTTATATAACCGATGTTCGACATTTACCGCGAAAGTACCTCCCCCCCGGACCGCCCACTCTACAATGGAATTAACGCGCAATTCGTCGGAGTTTTGAGGATTTGGGGTCACTTCAATCCTTCGCGTAAACGAAGTGGGGGTCCCGCTCCGATATCCGTACATATAACTCACCTCTCCATTAGGATTTACAAATTGTTCCATCTTAAGTGGGTCTCCTATATACGTCCATTGAGCAAACGCCTTACCGGGACAATCTTTTTTGGAATCGTTCCTGTCTACGGGAGTTAACCGCCAATCCAGCTCATATACCCCCGCGGTCTCAAACCCACTGTTCCACTTACATTGCTGATTATTCAAATTCTGCATATACGCGATATTCGCATCAATCACATTTTTGACGAGCTCCATGCCTTCAAGCGCCAAATAATTTCCCACATAAGAATTTGCAATCTCCCGATTCAAACTTAAAGATTTTGCGAGAAGAGTAAGCATCCCCAAAAATCCCACCGTAAGGATACTGAGGGCTACCATCGATTCCACAATAAAAAATCCTTTTCGCATATTAAAAACTTACCTCTCCTCGAGGAGTTACGAAAATTGTTGCTTGCATATCTCCTGCCGCGGCCTCAATGCGAATAAAACCAGTCTCTAATTCAGCCTGACCAGTCCGGCCATCTTTCCAAATGAGAGTGGCGGGCTCAGGAGCAAGAAACATCACCATATCCAACTTTGAAGAAGGCGGCGGCAAAACAAATCTCACCTCTTTTGCAAGTTCATACTCTTCTACCTCTTCCCAATTAGGAATTTTTGGCTCGGGCTTTTTCTTGGCAATATCTTTGCATGACTCTCCACTATCCGGTGAATAGGAAAAAAGGTGCAGTGAGCGATTATAGTCCACCCACACCCCATATCCGCACGGCCGTCCCTCAGCGCCTCGCTTAGTGGCTAGCGTAAGCGACTTAGCCCTGAGGATAAGCTGGCCTATTCTTGCTCGTTCGATAGAAAGAACAGTAGTATGGCGGCTCACATTCGAATAATGCACCGCAAACCCCGAAAGCACCAAAGTAACCCCTATCACTACGATAATCTCAATTAAACTAAACCCCGCAGTGAATCGGGCAGCGCGAAATCCTCTCGAAGAAACTGCCCGATCTACTGACGGGGTAAATCCTGCCCGCATACGCATATCCTTATTATAACTCATAAACTCCCTCTTTTATGGCACTGATACTGCAATTGAAAAGTTTGCGCCCCTAAGGAGCAACTCTCGGAAACCTCGCGAGCTTGGTGTCCCGCGTTGCGGGACTCGCGAGGTTGAGAGGTAGTGGACGACTCGCCGCCGGAGCAGGTCGTACCACGGTGCTCCGTGGGGCACAAACTTGCAAATCAACTCCCAATAAACACCCTCAAATACCACCCCACAAATTCAAACCCCCCAAAAAACAACAACACTGCCGAAAGAGCGATAAAGGGACCAAAAGCTAGGGCGCTTTTCAAGGTCTTCCCCCCAAACGCCATGCTAAGGAGTCCCGCCACTGCACCGAATACGAAAGCTCCGCCCAAAAGAACCAAAATATCCGGCCATCCGAATAATGCTCCCAACGCCGCGGAGAGTTTTACGTCCCCCATGCCTATTCCTTTACCGCGGGTGACCACAAGTATAAAAGCCATCCCTAATCCCCCGATAAGGATCCCTATGAGTTTATTCACCCACGCAAGCGATGAAACCCCAAAAAGTAAACTATAGGCTCCCAACACCGATCCTCCAGTAACTCCAAAAGTAAAAGGAATGAGTGCCAAGCACAACGCCGCACCGAGAAGCAAAAAATGAATTTCGTCTGGAATGATTGTCGTGCGAAAATCGATTACCGCCATAAGCAGTAATACCCATAACGTTACAATCCATATGACCGAAAAGAGGAGAAAGTGAAAAGGCGTAAGGAGAGGGAAAAGCGAGGCTATGCGCCAAGGCACTGCCACAAAAATCAGTCCCGAGAGAATCTCCACTAGTGGATACTGAAAGCTCACTCGTGCGTGACACCTGCGGCAGCGCCCACGCTGGATAAAGAAACTCACCAGTGGAATAAGTTCAAACCACCGAAGCCGATGACTGCAATGCAAACATCGGGATCTTCCTCCCTCCGGGTCTATCGACCCCGAGGGTCGGAAACCTACCGCTTTTTTAGAAAATAAAAATTTCTCTGGATCATAACGAAAAACGAGTACATTCAAAAAACTACCGAACGCGGCTCCTGCTACAAAGAGAAAAAGATGCTGCATAGAAATATTGTAACTCAAAACAAAAACCCGCCCCTGCTTCGCGTGAAGAGGAACGGGTTAATCAAACTCTGCTACTGTCCCGCGCAATACACCGTCCCTCCCGTAGCAGCCCAAGCCTTACCGCACACGGTATCCTGCACGGAAGACTTAAGTATCGAACTGCTCGTATTATTGTCCTCGAGAAGCGCAAAGACTCTGTAACCCCTTCCATTGTTCAAAGGTACATAGCTATAGTGTTGATTGCCCGCTCCTTTAGGATCATCAGGAATTGAGGTTATTCCTACTCCCGCGCCCTTCAACGCCTCCGAAAGTTGAATCCAGCAAGCATCGCTAGCGAACGACACGGTGCCACATTGCGCTGCCGCCGGATAAGTTTGATTCTTTTGGTAGTAAAGCTCGAGCGCCGTTTGCACTTGCCTTAAGTCCGCCACCCGCCTGGCATCTCTACCACCTCGCTGGGCCGGTGCAAGACCCACAATAATCACCGAGGCTAGAATTCCGATAATAGCCACGACGATCAAAAGCTCAATAAGCGTAAACCCCTTCTTAGATTGTATTTGCATAGATTCAGTATATAACTCTCGACCTTTCACCGCTTGTGGATAAGTATAACTCCTTAAGGGCTCTTCGCAATCCACAAGATTTGAAAAATCCAGCTCCCCCGCACTTAGGAGACCGAAACCGGATGGGCTGCGAGAGCGATAGCTTCAGCCGAACAGCCCTGAGTATCTCTCGCAACCCATGCGGTTCCGGCATATATGTCCCGGATACGCATGAAAATCCTAAGCAAAGGAACTCGTCAATTGGTAAAGCGGCATAAGAATAGAAGCGAAAAGCAACCCCACAAGCAATCCTATCCCTGCAATAAGAATGGGCTGGAGCAAATTTACGATGTTATTGATCACATCGTCTGCCTCTCGATCGTAAAAGGTAGCAATCCGGGCAAATATTTGGCTAAGCTGCCCGCTCGCTTCTCCCACCGCAAGCATTTGAGGGACCAAAGGCGGGAAATACTCTGGATATCGCGTAATTGCCTGCGACATTGTTTCTCCGCTCCGCACCGCCTCGGATACTTCATGGAGAAGTTCCTCATAAAGCGCATTCGAGACCACATGACTTACAATCTCCAAAGCCTGCGCTACCGGAATGCCTCCGCGAAGAAGCAGTGAAGTAGTATAGGAAAACCGGGAAAGAATAAGAGGCAAATAAATTCTATTAATGAAAGGCAATCGCACCTTCGCATCATCAAACACCGCACGGCCCTCCGGGGATCGTACGTAGTCGATTCCCATGAGTCCCACAAAAACGACCCCGATAAGGACGAGCGGCCACCAAGCTCCCAAAAATCCTCCTGCCCCTAAAAGTATTTTAGTGAAAATCGGAAGCTCTACTGACGACTGTTCGAACACCGGCTTAATTTGAGGGAACACAAAAGCCACTAGAATAAAAGAAACGAGGAGGAACATCCCCACAATAAGCCCAGGATAGGTAAGCGCACTAATAGTCTTCCCCACCATGACATCCTCCTTCTCTGTATAATCCGCAAGGAATCCTACCACCTCATCAAGTCTCCCCGTGGTCTCCGAAGCCCGGACCATCGCCACATAAAAGTCCGGAAAAATTCCTCCACGCCGCTCCAGGGCTTGGGAAAAAGAAAGACCCGTATCGATATCCTCCGCAATTTCGGAAATTGCCTCCCGTAAAGCAGGACTTGCGGTTTGCTTCTGCAAATTCCGTAACGCGGCGGAAAGCGGAATTCGAGCCTCGAGAAGCGTGGAAAGCTGCCGAAAAAAAATCACCTTATCTTTCCGCTTCACCCCACCGAAATATCCTCCGAGACGCGTAAACCAGCCGGTTTTCCCCGCAGACTCAATGCTTAAAACGAAAAGATTGTGACTTAAGAGGATAGCGCTCGCGGCTTCCTTATTAGGAGCTTCCACTACTCCTACCTGATCTTCTCCTTCTTTAGTTTTAGCCTGATATTTGAATTTCATTCCCCTCCTTTAAAGCCTCTCCAAAAGTATACGAAGCTCTGCGGGATTTATAGAGTAAAGTTCTGCGTTCTCCAATGAAATTTCTTTGTTTTTGACGAGCATGGCGAGCGCTCGATTCAAAGTGATCATACCCTCCTGCAAGCTCGTTTCGATTACAAGATCAATCTGATAAATCTTCCGCTCCCGAATAAGATTTCGAATTGCCGGATTCACGAGCATTATCTCCGCAGCCGGAATTCTACCCCCAGAGGTACGGGGTAAAAGTCGCTGGGAAACAATAGCCACTAAAGTGGCCGCAAGCTGCGACACCACCTGCCCTTGTTGCTCTGCCGAGAACGTGTCAATAATCCGGTCAATGGTTTGAGAAGCCGAGTTTGTATGAAGCGTAGAAAATACCAGGTGGCCGGTTTCTGCTGCCGTCATAGCAGTAGAAATGGAAGTGGCATCCCGCATTTCTCCGATCATGATGACATCCGGATCCTGCCTGAGCACAGTCCGAAGGGCATCATGGAATGTTGCCGTATCATTCCCCACTTCCCGCTGCGAAATAATGCTCTTATCCTGGGTGAAAAGATATTCGATAGGATCTTCTACGGTGACAAGGTGATCCGCCCGCGTGTGATTCACTTCGTCCAATACTGCCGCGAGCGTCGTGGACTTCCCATGTCCCGCCGGGCCCACCACAAGTATAAAACCTTGTGACAATTTAGAAAACTCATGAATGATGGGCGGAAGACTCAATTCTTCCACACTGCGAATGCGGGCGGGAATTACCCGAAGCGCCGCTGCTACATAGCCCCGCTGATAATACACATTCACCCGAAACCGCACTTTGTCTTCCAAGTTGTATGCAAAATCGAGCTGTCGCTCTTTAATAAAACGCTCTTTCTGTTCGGGAGTAAGGAGCGCAAATACCAAGCCCTCTGCAGCTTCGGGAGTAAGAATTTGTTCTTTCTGAAGAGACACAAGGGCTCCATCAATCCGAAGCGAAGGCCTCCTCCCTACCGCCAAATGAAGATCCGACGCATTTTGCCGAGCCGCAGCCACAAGTAATTCTTTAAGTTGTGTTTGGTAGTCCATGATAAGCGCATATCGCAAAATATGAATCGTCAGCCGAGTTGTTCTTGCGAATAGCTCTTTGCTATCTTATCACACTCCTTCCGTCTCCCGAACCACCTCTTCAAGCATCACCTGCCCTTCGAGGGCCTTGAGCACCCCATCTTGCCGCAATGTCACCATCCCCTGCTCTTTAGCTTCCTTCATGACCAAAGGAAGCGTAGCTCCAGTTGAAATAATTTCCTTGAGCCGATCAGTCATTTCTAAAACCTCGAAAAGCGCCACCCGCCCCGTAATCCCTTTTCCTTTACACACACTACAACCCGGGGCGTGGAATATTTTATAAGGCTCGCGAAACCGAGATTTCATCTCCTGCGGCACTCCTTCGAGAGTCTTAGTAATAATTTTTACCAATTCCGGTGAAGCGGGCTCTCCCACTTTGCATGCGGCGCATAATTCGCCCACGAGACGTTGCGCAATCATGATATTCACTGATACCGGCAAAAGAAACGGCTCTACTTTCATATCGATAAGCCGCGAAACCACGCTCACCGCATTGTTAGTGTGAATAGTGGAAAGCACGATATGCCCGGTAAGTGCCGCGCGGACCGCAAGCTCTGCCGTCTCACTATCCCGAATTTCTCCCACCATGATGACATCCGGGTCCTGCCGGAGAATCTGCCTCAACCCCGCCGCAAAGTCATATCCGATTTCCGGATGCACCTGGGATTGGTTCACGCCATGCACCAAATATTCCACGGGATCTTCAAGACTCACAATATTCACCTTGTCGTTATTCAACCGCTGCAACACCGCATAAAGTGTGGTCGTTTTTCCCGATCCAGTAGGACCGCTCACGATCACCATTCCATAAGGCTTGGCTAAATTGCGCTCGATAATCTGAAAACTCCGACCCACGAGTCCTAGGGCATCGAACGATTTTATGCCCACCTGCGGATCAAGCACCCGCACCGCCACTTTCTCTCCCGCCGGCGTGGGAAACGTAGCTACTCGGAAGTCAATTTCCCGATTTTGCACCGCCGTTCGGAATCGCCCGTCCTGGGGCACACGATTCTCATCGATCTTCAATTGAGAAAGCACTTTAATCCTTGAAATCACCGGCTGTGCAAGCTCCACAGGCAAAGAAGCAGTCTCCTGCAACTCACCATTAACTCGAAAGCGCACGCGAAGGTATTCCTCCTGCGGCTCGATATGCACGTCCGAAGCCCTCTGAAGCACCGCCTCTTCGAACGTGCGCGCGACAATTTTTATTACTGGCGCATCCTCGATATTCGCCTGGCCCATCTCCTCCAAACGCACTACTGCTTTAGGCTTCACCCCAGGCTTCCCCCGAAGGGAAGCCACTGCTCCCTCAATTTCACTCTTGAAAGGAGAGTATTTTTGGAGAATCTTTTGCCAATCGCTCCAAGAAATCACATACACTCCCAAGCTCGACCGAGTGGAACGAGCGACAAATTTAAGGGCCTCCTGGGCTTTCTGATCGTCGGGATTGAGCATCCCGACAATAAGCAATCCTTCCTTTTTCCCCAAGGGCGCTACCCCGTACGTCCGCGCGGTAGGCTCCGGCACAACTCTCAAAAGCGATTCGTCGAAATGTTCCACATCTACTTTTTGATAAGGCACTTTGAGTAAGGTGCTTTTGAGCTCTGCCACTTTTCCCTCATCCACCAGCCGCTTTAGATAAAGGGTTTCTTCAATGGGCCGATTGGAAAGCAAAGCTTCCCGCTGCGCCTTTTGCGCGGCTGCGGGATCGATCAGCTTGGCCTTCTGAAGTTCCTCAAGAAGCTTCTCTCCAGTCATAGATAATTTAGAATCCTAAAAATGGGTTCTTTCTTCCGAGCTTACTAGGCTGAGGCAAGGATGTATACTGCTTCAAAGCCTGAAACTCGGGGCTGCGCACCACTTTTTCCGGATTCAAATCTATTTTGGCCAATGCCTCGGTATTTTGGAAGCTTGGCGGGGTACTGAAAGAAATAAAATCGGGATTTTTGAAAAATAAATAGTACGCGGCAGCCCCAACCACTCCCAAGATTACTATCCAAATAACAATAGTGATCAAACTGGTTCCCCCTTCCCGTTCTTCTTCAATAATAATAGCCATAATGTTAAAGCTGGTAATGCGTAATTAACGTAGTGTCGACCCTATAGAGATCTTGGGAGGCTTTTTGAGAAGGAGATACGGAAAGCGAGGTGACATCAAAGATTCGAACATTCGATTCCAACTTCTCAAGAAAACTTTTGAGATTATCGTAACTCCCGGAAAAAGAGACTTGATATTTTACAGTGCCAAGGGGCCGCAAAAGATTCGAGGCTATGGGAACTTCTGCCTCACGCGAAGATGCGGCTTTTTCTCCTGCGGTAATCTGATATGACTGCCCACCAAGCGTCTCTCCCTGCACTAATCCCGCAAGCTGCGCAAATCCTCCGGTCATATCGCTCTTCAAAGGCAGCGTGAGACTAAGAAGATCGCGAAGCTCTGCTTGATTGTTGTAACTGCTGATAAGTTGCTGCACTTTTTTCACAGTCTGCTGCTGATTCGATACGAATGCCTCTCTCACTTTCACCTCCGCTTTAAGCTTCTGCACTTCCCCATATGCGGGTTGAGTAAAGTTGAAAAAGAGCAAAAAGGCTCCCGCAATAAGGAGAAGAGAAAATACGATGCTTAATAATCTTTTTGTACTCTGCTTCATAATCCCGTTTTATTGGCAAAAAATTCTGGGGAGAGAGAGAACGTTCCTCCAAAATCCCACGCCCCCTTTTCTCCTGCGGTCACGCCGGTTATTGTCATCGTCTGAACATCGGGAGAACGTTCCAAAACCGCGAGCTGCTCTTGCACATCGAGTAAGCTTTTTCCAGTGGCAGAAAAAGATATTTGCCCACCCCCCACGTCTATCGACAAGCTCTTTAAAAAAACATTGCTATGCGTATTTTTTTCGAGCCATGCAAAAACGGGGGTAAGCAACACATGCTTATCCAATAATTCTTTGGTGTTCGCAAGTTGAGAATAGAAAGAAGTTATTTTCTCCTGCTCAGGAAGCGGAATCTGCTGGGTGAAAGTTTGAATTTTATTATTAAGCGCCTTCCGTTGCTTCTCATAATAAGGTCGGTACCCGAATACCACGCCGGCGTACACAAAAAGACTGATAAGAAAAAGCGCGCTTGAGAAAAGCAGAAGCTGCCCCGACCATCCCGGCGTAGTAGCGGGCTCTCGACTCAATCGATCAATAACTTTTTGAGGTAATGGCATTGAATGCGAAGCCTTATACAAACTCCCTCATAGTAAGTCCCATGGCCACCGCGAGCATCGGCCCCACTTCTCCCACCATAGGCTCGAGCTCCGCAGAATGTTCGAATCGCATGAAAGGCATTGATTTAACCACGGGAAATCCCAACTCTTTTTCCATATATCCCGTAATCCCCGCTAAATTTGCCCCACCCCCGGTAAGTATTACACGCTCGGGCTGAGGCGCTCCTGGGAACTGATTCCCATAATTAAATTGGGCCTTTTTTACCTCATTTATTATAGCATCGAGGAAAGGCAACATGATTGTGGACAATTCATAGCTCTGCCCTGCTTGGGCGATTCCTCGTTCGCGCTTCAGCTCCTCCGCTCGCAAAGGATTAATATTCAGCCCCTGCGCTAAGGCCTGCGTAAGCGATGCTCCTGCAAAATCGCTCTGGCCGACATACCGAAGCTCTCCTCGGGCCGCAAACGCGATGCTTGTAGACCGACTCCCAATATCCGCAATGATAGTGGGGGTGGGATCCCCCATCGTGAGAATCCGCGCCAAACTCAAACTCTCAATTTCAAGCGCCCGAAGGGTAAGCCCCGCCATCCCAAAAAGGCGCTGATACCGCTTAATCTGCTCCCGAGGCACGGAAATAATAAGAATCTGGTCATGTTTGTATCCTTTATCCTCAAACTCCCCTACTTTAAGCCAATCGATTGCCACTTCGGAAAGTGGCTGAGGAATGTATTCTTTCGCCTGAAAGGCGATCGTTTTCTTCAGCTCCTCCGGAGTCATCGCGGGAAAATCGAGCACCGTAGTAAACGCGGCGAATGCCGGAATTGAGGCCACCACCTCCTTGGCGCGAAGCTTCATTTTAGCCATAAGCACCTTGAGAAGCTCCGCGACTTCTTCCTCAAAAATTTTGAGCGTGCTCGTCTGAAGCGCGTTATTTGCCCGGAGAAGATATCCCCCCAGTTCAAGCATTCCATAATTCAAAAGTTCAGGAAGTTTTTCTCCCTGCTTCACCTCGACCGCCTTGATCGAAGTCGTGCCAATGTCTACTCCGAGATAGATCGGGAAAGTAGCTTGCTTCAAATTCTCGAACACGTTCCACATACCCACAGTATACCCTAATTTCTAAGCTCTAATTCCTAATTTCTAAAAAAATCCCAATGAAAGGAGCGGCCAAGCTCCAAAAAGAAGGGAGCTCCATATAATGCAGTGGGAGAGCGAAGTCTTGTTTCTTGCGGAGATTCTCGCAGTGCGGCGGCACGAGAGCATAGCGGTTCCGGCAGCAAGTCGGAAACCGCGTCTCCGCGAGGAATAGGACGAGCGTTGCTATACTATGAACATGCTTGAGCCGCTCCTCGACCTCTTCTTTCCTCCTCGCTGTCTCTCCTGCAATACCGCGATTTCCTCCGCGAAAGATGCCCTTTGTCTCTCCTGTTTCTCTTCTATTTCTCTCGAACAAACATTGCGATGCGGAGAATGCTTAGCGCGAATCCCCGAAGAAAAAAGAATCTGCCACAAAAGCTTCCCTTATATATTGGGCGCGGCCTCTCACTATTCAGACCCCCACATCCGAGCGCTTATCCAAGGCCTCAAATTCCGTCACGCACACGCGGCCGCAGAAGTTTTAGGATCGCTTCTCGCGAAGTACCTTCAAAATGTTCCGCTTCAACTCTCTGCGTTCACTATTCTCCCCATACCTCTCTCCTCTAAAAGAGAGCGGGAAAGAGGCTATAACCAATCAGCGCTTCTCGCTCGCTCGCTTCAGACACACATACAAATTCCTATTCTTGAAAATGTACTGGTGCGTATAAAACACTCCGATCCTCAAAGTCAGCTGGAAAAATGGGAACTGCGCCGCGAGAATGTCCGAGAAGCATTTAGAGTAATAAATCCTGATCTTCTCCCTAAATCCAAAATCCTTCTTCTGGATGATGTCACTACTTCAGGGGCTACCTTCTTCGAAGCCGCGAAAGTACTCCGTGAAAACGGAGCACGCCAGATTCTTGCCATTGCCGCCGCGAAGGCATGAACCCCTAAAGAACCGTTTTGATCTTTCGAGCTATCTCGTCAAAGCGTTCCTTACTGTCCATTCGATCCCTCGCCTCCTCGAGCGTCAGCCAACATCCCCCATTTTCTTCTTTCACAGTGAATTGCTCTTTGTCAGTTTTAAATAAATAGATATGCCTCTCGAGATCATTCCACGCTGCATAAAATACACCTAAAAACAAAAGGGTCTCTGGGCGCAACTCAATATCTAATTCTTCATGGGTTTCCCGGAGTACAGCTTCAAGCGGAGTCTCCCCTTGTTCAATACTGCCGCCGAAAAATCCCCAGTCCGGCTTTTTGTATCCCCGCCTATCTTGTATAAAAATCTTCCCTTCCTTATTTATAGGAATAATCAAAGCCTTATGCACTACAGATGTGGGTTCCATCTAGAGCGGGATACGAGAATCGAACTCGCGCCTTTACCTTGGCAAGGTAATGTACTGCCACTATACGAATCCCGCAGGCTAAACCATTCTAAATTGATTATAGAAAATATCAATCCACTCCAAAACTTTGGCTTTTTCCTTAATACTCCTTGTTACTATCATACAAATCCCCTGAGAAAGTCTTTTAGTAGGATGCCGACCGCGAATATATTGAGTTTTAAAAAAATTATTCTGATCCAAACCCGTAGCTCTTAACCAAAATTCTCTTGCGCTCACCTCGGAAATGTCCGGGTAAAGAATAAGTCCAAGTTTTATTTTATCTGATGAAATAGAAAGAATCTCTTTTAGAAAACGGATGTATAAATGTACCATTCGAGGATCGGTATTGGAAATTCGCAAAGGGTTTTTAGGCTTACTATCTCCTTCCCCCCAATAGAACGAAAGTCCCACAAGAAAGATAGGGTTCTCCAAAAACGTATTGAAAGAATTATGAGCTTCCTTTCTCCCTAATTCTCGAACCTTTTCCCATTTCTCTCGAGAAGATTGGATAACCTTTTGAATCCTATAGCGACTCCTTTCCCTATTTTCAGCCATAAGGAAACTCTTTATTTTTTTAGATTCAGGATTCTCTGCAAGCCAATAAGAAACAGTGCTTTTAGAAATGCCAAGAGCTTGAGCTATTTCGTTATAGCTTTTTCGATTTCTCCTAAGAGAAAGTATACGTTCCGAAAGATCCGAACCTGTGTCCACTAGGACATTATAACCCAAAACAGGTTCTACTTCTATCGAGCGGGAGCTCCCGTAGGCGGCTGTTCTTTAGGTCCTTCGATATAGGGGGCACCCACTGGCCCTCGGAAGGTAGAAGAAGAGGGGGGATTCGAAGCAGGAAGAACTTGCACTTCGGCAGAAGGTGGATTGGAAACCGGCGGAGTCCACGTGGGCGCGGGAGAAGATTGCTCCGGACGAGAGAAGAAAACAATCACCCCCAATGCCACGATCACGAGCAAACCCCCAATAAGTAAACCGCGCTTTTGCATATAAGAATTATACCAATTCGTGTCTTCTACTATTTTCTACTTTCTATTTTCTATTTTCTACTTTCTATCTCTGTGTCCCCAAGAGGAATTGAACCTCTATCTTATCCTCCGCAGGGATACGCTCTATCCGTTGAGCTATGGGGACTTAATGTAAACCTTTCGCTTAAAACCTGAAAATTTCTTCGAGTGCATCTACAAAAGAACTAGGTTCATCGGTTTGCGCACACCAAGGAGTAATACATTGCAAAAATCCTTCCATCTTATCTTGAGGCACAAAAATCCGAATCGGAGGGCGTATACGTCTGCGAAATCGGAGTATTACAGAAGACCCCCCTTCTATCTCCTCGGGAGTAAAACTTTGAAAATCCCCCCAAGGATATCGCTCTCGCTCATTAATAATCAATTCCTTCTCAAAGGCCTTAAAGGTAATGAGCGAAGGATTCCGGGCTCCCCAAGTAAGCACCAGTATTTCAGCGATCACGACGAACAATCCGAAGAGGAAATTGCGTTGCCACACTGCGATCGCCACGAGAAGCACTGCGCAGATGATGGTAATCCAATACCACGACACTCCTTTATGCCGATATTCAAACTCGGGAGCTTGCCAAGTAACAATTTCCTTTGAGTGAGAGTCCGACACCCCCCCATCCTATATGAGAAAACTCTTTCCTGCAATTACACGGATTTTTGACGAGAAAAGTGAGAAATCGTATTATATTGGCGGGTAAGGCGTTCTTGGTGATTATGTAACCAACGACGCCCTTATTCGTTTTCTATGATGGATGAGCGCCAAATAATTGAAAGCGCCGTCGGGGGTGAGGCTTCGGCTTTTGGCCAACTCTACGACAGGTATCAACCGAAAATTTACCGGTTTGTATTGTTTAAAGTCGGCCATCGTGAGGAAGCCGAAGACCTCACCCATGAAGTGTTCATGAGTGCCTGGCAAAACATCCGGAATTATCGCGACTTCGGTTTCCCTTTTTCGAGCTGGTTGTATCAAATCGCTCGAAACCGCGTGATAGATCATTACCGAACGAAAAAAACGAATACCTCGATAGAAGAGGTGGATCCCGAATATTTCGTAGCTCCCGCCGTAGCTTCCTTAGCCCTTGAGGAAAAGCTGGAGATGGAAAGAGTGAGACGCGCACTTACACAGCTAAAACCGGAATATCAAGATGTGATTATTATGCGCTTTATCGAAGAACTTTCGCTCAAAGAAACCGCTGCAGCCCTGGGGAAAACAGAAGGAGCGGTAAAGCTTATGCAACATCGGGCAATGAAAGCCCTCCAAGGATTAATAAGTTGAATTCCATGAATCTTATTTCTACGCTAAAAAAATTACGCAACATAGAACCTGATTCGCACTACCAAATGCGCTCTCGAAGCGTGGTGTTGCGCGCTACTCCTTCCGAACCTCCGGCAAGGGCGGTGTGGGGATGGTTTATGGGAAATATTGAATCTGCAGCTTCCTTGGCTCTTGCGGGCCTCTGCCTCTTTTTAATATTTGCAGGTTTCTCCATTTGGAAATCTTTCTCGCCTCTGGGAATTGCTCGTCTCGACCTCGCCGCACTTCACGCTGAAGCCGAAGCCATAGATATTCAAATTCAACTCGCAAACCTCCGTTACCAAGAATCCACATCTTCCGTGGCAATGCCCGTCCCGGAATTGAAATCGGCCCCGCTCAAAAAACCAATAGAAGCCCCTGCGGTCGCTCCCCTTTCCTCCACAGAAGAGATCCCCACTTCCAGCTCCACCCTTGAAACCACAGAGGCCTCCACTCTCTCGATTGATGAAGCCCTAGAAGAATTAGCGAAATAAACCCATGCGACGCCTTTCCCTATTCTTTTCATGCGCGATAATCTTCCTTTCTTTTGGAGGAGCAGTTCACGCCAAAACCGAAACCCCGGGCTGCACACTAGAAACTCAATCCTTTTCCGCACTTCAAAAATCAAAAATCTCCGATTCCGTACACACGGAACTGCAAACGAGGAAAGCCCTCCTCCGAAATGTGTTGGAATGCCTCGAGGAGGAAGTTCGTACCGATCGCACCGCGCTAGAACGCACCGAGGTAAAGGAAGCGAATATGCAGGCGGTGAGAACTAACTTTATGGCCTCGCTCGAAGCTGCTGCACAATACTACGAAGATCGAAAAGAAAGCATCTCCAATGCCGGCCTCCGTTCCGCAAAAGATATCGCCGCCAATGCTCGAGAATGGAGAACAAATACATTCGCTCCCCAGCAAACGAAAATTCGTGCTTTTATCACGTGGACCAACAATGAAGAATTCTTAACCATCGCCAACCGCCGCCTGGAAGAACTGAAGAGAAGCGTACAGCTCCTAAGAATCGTGGACCACCTAGACGAAATCCAAACTCTTCTGGAAGACGCAGACCGCAGCTACCGAACCGCCGTGGACTTTCATGGAAAAGCCCGGAACGCATTCCTAAATGGTTTGGATCCTGCAAACTCAATTAAGCTTTCTCTCGAAGCCCTCGCCAAAACCTATCATTCCTTTATCGAATTGAGTGATACAATCAATAGCCTCCTTCCCCACGGCAAAGAGAAAAAATAAAATACCGCCCCTCACAGGCGGTATTTTATTCAAAACTATAAAAACTATTTTACTGCTTCTTTGAGCATCTTTCCGGCGCGGAACTTCGGTTTCACCGAGGCCGGAATTTGGATGGTTTCCCCGGTTTTGGGGTTCCGTCCCTGTCGAGCAGCCCGTTTCGCTACGCGGAACGTGCCGAAACCCGTGATCGCCACATCTTCGCCCCGACCCAAGGATTTCGTGATGGTGTCGAATACTGCTTCTACTGCACGATGCGCTGCTGCCTTGGTCTCAATTTCCGCAGCCTTCATTACTGCTTCCACCAATCCGTCTTTAGTCATAAAAATGATTCTCGAAACTCACCGACCTTTTCCCCGTAGGGTTTCATTTACTGTACCAACTAGTGTAGCAAAATCAAGGGAAATTCGCGCCTCTGCCTGTGGATTGACTCAATTTCTCAAAATATATGGAATGTGGCGCAATCCCTACCACCTTATAACCTTTCTCCATATTCGGCTATCCGGACCGCGACGGCATACATTTTTCTATAAAAAACTTATCTGGTCGACGCAGAGTTTAGTACCTCGGACCGACACGGCGGTGCGAGTGAGAGGTACTTTTCAGTAGAAAAGTACCCGTGTCCGAGATAATAAACTCGAGGAACTACCGTATCCCTAACGCCTCCAATATTGGCTTCATGGAGGCATAGGAGGGGCTTGTGCGAAAATCGAACTGCTTACTCACGATTTCTAGCTGTTCTTTAGCTTTCCCTTTCTCCCCTTTAATAAAGTAAGCCACTCCAAGTTTTGTTCGCGCCTCTAAGTCATTCGGCTCCATGGCAATTGCCGTTTCAAATAAAGAGATTGCCTCATCGAGATGTCCTGAATCCGCGAAAAAGTTTCCGACTACGCGCGGCTCATGATACTTTTTCCATTTCCTACCCATGCTCAAAGCCTCTTGTATCTCCCGATACCCGGTTTCATGATCTTTGAGAGCGTACGCGACTAGTCCGTAATAAAAGTGCGCATCTGCTACCTTAGGATCAAAGGAAAGGGCTTCTTTAAGCAATTGCAAGGCCGCCTCGTTGTCTCCCTGAAGAGATTTGGTCTTGGCGAGTGAAAAATACACCTCTTGTCGCCGCGGACTGAGTACAAGCGCAGTTGCTGCTGCGCGCTCCGCCGCCGGAAGCAGCGTTTCAGGGTCAATATTCGAAACCTGATTATACATATCCACCAAGGCATAGTGGTAATAAGCATCCAATGGATGTTCTTGCACTGCCTCTTCCATCGCCCGTAGTGCCTCTCGCGCCTCCTTGTCGGGAATAAGACCGGGATTATAGAAATACGCTTCCGTTACTACCGACGCATAATCCCGTTTCAAGTTCCACCCATAAGGACTCCACATCTCTAAACCTCTCTTAAAACTTTGAATTGCCGCGAGGGGCTTCCCATGGAGGAAATAATTAAATCCCCAAAATTGATGATTGGAAGCCTGTATGGACCGAATATTTATAAAATACAAGAGAAGCACGGCGGGCAGGAAAACCAAACCCAGAGCTCCCCAAGAAATGCTTCGCGGGGATGGGACGCTAAATTCCTTTTTCTGAGACACATATAAAGCATCAATAACTCCTAAGAAAAGCCCCCACATGAGCAAAGGGCCCAGCGTCTCAAAAATAAAGATATTGCGGACAATATATGCCCCCGCCGCTGCAATAAAAACATTCCCCAAAAGCCTATCGAAAATGCGACGCGCCTGGAGAAAAAAAGCTGCGAATACACAAAGGTAGGCGAGAGCAAGCAAAGCCCCTCCCACTACCAGATACTCGAGAACAAAGTTATGCGGCTTATCAAATCTAGTTTCTTGGTAGCTAACCTGCAACACCCGAGGGTCATAAAATTTATTAAATACAATATTAAAATTATCCCAACCCCACCCCAAAAAAGGCTTCTCCTTAAACCCTTTCCACGCGGCCTCCAGCGCAATCAACCGCGGAACTAAAGATTCACCCTGAAGAGAGATTTCTTGAAATCTCCCCAGTCCGGGCACCTTCCCCCACAAAGAATTGCTCCGAGTAATCCAGAAAAATGCCCCTAACACAACTAATACCCCTAAAATAATCACATAGAGGCGTCGTTCGCTAAAGCCTTTGATCCGCGGAGGTTCGATCGCAAAAAGAATAAGGAGCAGGATAACACCCGCAACAATTCCCAAAATATCTCCCCGCGTTTCCGTAAGAAATAACACCAATCCATCTGCCGCAAGCACTACAAGTAAAAACCAGGGCGCCAAGCGGGAAAAAACTTCCCCCTCTCTTCGCTTCCGAATCCAATTGAGTAAAAGATAAAGCGCGAGAAAAATGTTGAAAGTGAGATACCCGGCGAGGAACGAAGGATTGCCAAACGTACTTCCTGGCCGCGCCTGCACAGACTCGCTGGGAAGAAGGAGGTGAGGAATAGAAAGCTGAAGAAAAGCGAGGAGAGAAATAGCAAGGGACGTCCCCAACGAGGCATAGAAAAAGGGCTCATGCCGTATGACGCGAAAAAGGGAGCTGGTGACTGCTACGAATCCCAAAACATGAAGCATGGTGAAAACTCCAAGGGCTCGTTCCTGAGTGGACCAGAAACTGCGCCAGGGATCCACGCCCATAAAAGTAGTGAGAAGCAAAAAAACGGCAAACCCTGCCAATCCCACAGTTAAAGGAGTCCAAGAAAGTCGAAATCGCCTGTCATAGTATGCCAAAAGTAACCATGCAGCCAAAAGCAGCTCCACCACAATCTGGAAAAATAAACTTTTTGCCAACCCGTAGGGGTATACTGTCCTCGCAATATAGAAGAGAGGCACCCCCACCACCGTAAGGTAGAAAAGAGATTTTACCACCCGAAGCAAGGCGCTCGTAGACATGAGGTTTATCCTACCGGAAAAATTCTTATAAAACAAAATGATTCGAGCATACGATTCTAGGAACAAAACCGCCCCTCCGAAGAGGGGCGGTTTCTTCCAGTTCAATCCCGATCTGCGAAGCAGAGGAGGATAACTGGTTCGAGTCAGACTAGGATCCGGAAGCGAACGAGATGGAGTTGATCGGAATCGGAACCACGTTCGACGGAAGGTTAATGTTGCTGTTCGCTGCGGAGTCAAGTCCGTCAGTGTACGCAACATCCGTGGTCGCGTTGATTCGAGCCGTCAAAGTCTGCGTTACGTTTGCCGCCCCAGCCAGAGTCTTCGTGGAGTCAACCCGTAACTTGAAGGTGTACGAGTTGCCAGCCGAAATCTGCCAGCCGTTGGTGGTCGCTCCAAGGCTCCAAGTCTTCGTACAGGTGTTGGTTCCCGTACATTGCGAAGACGTAGCCACAGATACACCTGAGGTGTTCGTTACCGATACACCGTTCGCGTCAAGGAGATCCACTCCATCCAAGAAGGTGGAGATAGAAGGCGCCGTGCCGCTGAAGGTCACGATTACAGTGTTAAGCGCAGTCGCTCCTGCACTGTCCGCAGTAAAGGTAATGGTACCCAAGTCATCTGGGTTGGTCTTGTTACGATTCGAAGCGCTGCCCAAACCCGCTGCCGTTACCGTGAGTTTCGAGCGGAGCACCGTCAAGGTGTTTCCGTTCGGGGAGCTCAAGGTTATCGAGGAACTGTTGTTCGAGGTCGAACCCAGCGCCACGATAGTTTCAGGCAACGAGTCGTTCGCAGTGTCCGTCGAAGTCGCGATCTTGAAGACGTGAGTCGTGTTGTCCGTAGCACCCGAAGAGATGTAGGACGAAACGTCTCCCTTCAAGACGAGCGTTACCGATCCGGATTGCGGTACTACTACGGGCGTTCCAAAGTTGAACTTGTAGTAGTATCCCATACCCGGCGTCGAGGTAGCGATCGAAGTGTTCGCTACTCCTCCGGTCGCAAGCGGGGTCGTCAAATCCGTCGACTTGTAAAGCTTGAGGTTCGAGAACCCGGCTTTTACAGTCGTCGACGAAGCCACCTGTTGGAAGATGTTAAGATCGGTGATCTTAATGGCTTCAATGTTGGTGGTCTCCGTGAGCCTCCAGGCCGCGAGGGATACTCCAGTGGAGCCCATCACGATCTGTCCAGCCGCAGGCGAAAGCGCATTGTCAAGCGCGACAGTCACAGTGGACTGACCCGCTACGACTACGCTTTGTCCGCTCGTGGAAGTACAGGAGATAGCCGTGAGAGACGTCGCTCCTGAACCGGAACAACCGCTAAGAGTGGTGATAGTGGCCTTCGTGGCAGCGCTCGCCGAAGAAAGTACGTCGGCGTACACATCCACGTAGGTCGTTCCACCCGCAGGCACGGTAAACGGCGTTCCCGAGTACGAGTAAGCGCCGCTGTTCGCAAGCGTGGCTTGCGTCGAGCCGAATTGGCTATTGCCAATCTTCACCTTCAAGTTCTGGAAGTCGGAACCAGCCGCTCCCATAGTAACGGTAAGGTTAGATACGGTAACACCTTCAGCCGAAGAAGCAGTGAATGCGTACGAACCGATTCGTACGTTCGCAGCTCCCTTCGAAACCGTCTGCGTTCCTACCCCAGTGTTCTGAGCCACCGTGAGGGCGCTCGAGGACAAGCTCAATGCGCTTCCCGAAGCCGCTCCGGTGTTTGCAGTCGCACTGGAAATCATACCCTGCACGTTGCTGCTCGATCCGGCAACGAGCGAAGCCTTGATCGTTCCGAAGTCAGTTCCCGCATTGTTCTGGATATCACCCTTGAGCGAGAGCACCCGAGTGGTGTTCGCCGGAATGATGTAGTTGATGGGAGAACCAGACGATCCGAAACAGTTCGTAGCCGTCGAGGTTGCTGCGGAATACGTCGCATCCGTACAGGTTACGGACGTAGCCAAAGAGGTGATCGTAGATCCCACTTGGCCTCCCGCGTCGTCATCCAAGTGCACGTTCTTGATGTACGTGTCAATGGTGGACGTAGCGGATTGGTTGCCCGTAAACGCCAACTGGAAGGTGAGCCACTTTACTTTTACAGGTTCACCCGCCGCGTACACGCTGAACTTCGCGAGGGTGACGTTCGTCTGCCCTTTCGCGATGTTACCCGTCGGAGTGTCGGAAGCTGCAGTTACCGTTACCGTTCCGGCGTTGATCGTAACCTGGGTTCCAGTGTTCGAAACCGCCGTGATCGGCACATTGTACTGCGAGTCTACCGCCAATACGTCGTACGCGTTCAAGATCTCAAATTGGAACGTGAAGTTCGGAGATCCCATTACGTCCGCGTAGACTTGGACGTTGTTCGCGCCCGTGTTCAAGGTAGCCGGAGCCACCGTGAGGTCGAAGTACGCCGTCCCATCCGCCGATACCGAGGGAAGGGTAGAGCCTACCTGCGAACCATTCACGTAAAGCTTCACGTTTTGGATATCGGTTTTAGACGCCGATCCAATAACCTTGAAGTTGAGTCCCTTGAGCCACACTTTGCTGTTCGCGCCAGTGAAGCTCCAGGCACCTACGATGACATTTTTGGTGCCAGCGTATACCGTCGTTCCGATCGAGCTCGACGCTATCGTAAGAGTCGCGATCGAGGGATTCGAAACGGAGGTTACCGTGAAGGTGTTGCCATTAACCGGGAAGCTGCCGGACGGAGTTACTGCTGAGCCAGTGGCGTCAACAGCCGTTACGTCCGAAGCCATCGTCATAGCAAATCCCACGGTGTTACCCGCAGACAAACCCTGAGCCGGGTCAATCGAAAGGGTCAAAGTCTTGGTCTGCCCCGCAGCGAGGTTAATCGCCAATCCAGGGAAGCTGATTACGCCACCCGAGATCGAGGTGTATTGAGCCAATACTTTGCCGTTCTCTTCGATGTAAGCTCCGGAAATAGAGCTGTCCGAGAGCACGCCAGTTTTCTTGAATTTAAGTCCCGTAACAGTCACACCGCTCGCCGTGCCGGCCGTGAGATTCACTGCAAGCACAGGGACGCGAGCCGCTGCACTGTTCGAAGACGAGATCAAGGATCCCGCAGCCGGGCTAGAGGGAGACAAGCTCACCATAAGTCCCGACGCAGGCGCTGGCGTTGAAGGAGTAGAAGGAGTCGACGGCGTGCTTGGCGTCGACGGAGTTCCCGCTACTGCCGAAAGAGAAGCTCGAGTCTTAGGACCGAAAGACCCTGCAGCGGGCGAAATGCCTTTTGCAGCTTGATACTTCGCTACTGCCGCTTTCGTGGCAGGCCCGAAGTAGGTGGTTTCATTTCCAGGGGACCCAGCTCCGCTCGCCGCAATTCTGTAGCCGTTAGCATTCAACCACTGTTGGAGCGCTTTTACGTCCGCACCAGTGCTTCCCACGGTGAGGTCGCGGGTAAACGTGGTGGAAGGAGCAGAAACACTCGAACCAGTGTTGAGCTGGGCTTGAAGTTGGGCGATTTGTGCCAAAAGCGCTGCAATCTGCGCCTGAAGATCAGCCGAAGATTGTGCATTTGCCACCGGCACAAAAAGAAGCGCTCCTGACGCCCATACTGCTACGGTCGCCATAAGCGCTACTGAAACAAACTTCTTACCGAATGTACTCATTTAGATAATTACTTTTATTTCGACTTTCGTTTCTTGTTTTATCGACCAATTACCAAAAGTAACCCACTTAGAGGTAAATTAAGTTATCGACCAAATTATTCTAAGTGTGTACTGATTGGATATTGAGGCCGTCGACCTTTCGAACTCGGGAAAGCTCCCTATCGATCACTTCGACCCTCTCCACCCGTGAGGTTGAGTGGATAGGAGTGACCGCGAGAGAACTTACGTTTACTAAAATAAAAAAACTCGCTTGCGAGCGAGGCTGAAACGTGGAAAGGATATGGATACAAGAAGTAATGGGCGCCTAAAACCGCCCCAAACGCTTCTTCCCCCCAATCCTTATCTGGTTCAGCCTCACGTCCTGAACCCCCATAAATAAAGGGCCAGAACCTGAACCAACGTGCTACTACCTTACCACAACTTTGCCCAAAGGCCAATAGCTGCAGCTATTCTTTAAAACGAAGGCCTTTTTTAAAGGTTACTCTCCCAAAAGCGGAGTGGTATTGTCCGATCCACTGGAAAGCGGAATACTGGGGGATTTAAGCCTATAAAAAGTACCGGGTCCTCCCTCCCCCACACGCTCCAAAGCCCCTTGCTCTACAAGACCCTGAAGATCATAGCGTAACGTTCGCTCACTCGTAGAAGGGAATTGTTCCATCAAATCTTTCATCCGGCAATTGCCGGTCTTTCCAACAAAACCAAGTATTGCCGATTGCCGCTCTCCGGCACTGTGTCTTTCCGATTCGTTAGGTGATTCCTCTTTTTTTTCCGTAGATAAGGAAGATTCCTTTCTTTTATAGGTAGGCTCAGGAGCAGGGCTAGGGGAAGAAGAAAATACACCGCCTAAATTTGCTTTGGCGGAAAAGTTTAAGGCCTCTAAAGTCGACAATACAGAATCAAACCTCAGAATTTCACTGAGAAGTAAATCTGCGTTGGATTTATGCAAAAGATTGGAATCTGCTCCAATACGAACATAGTTTTTTGCCAGATTAAGAGAGTTCCTTATTCCGGCAATATTTAAAGCACTTGCCGACTCTATAATAGAGAAAGCGCATTCCTCCAGCTTTGCCGAAATAGAAGGCTTAACTCTGGAAGCTACCCGGCAAAGAGCGTAGCTCACCTCATAAGATTTTTTGGCAACCACTTTGGCTGCTTCTTCTTCTCGCATATTGCCGAAAATATATTCTTCGGCAATTTCTTTGTCAACCGAGCTAAGCAGGCTTTACTCGAGGAACTGCCGAAAACGTCTTTTCAGCTTCCTCCAAAGTCTCCTTGGACCCAATGTCATACCACACACCCGGCACCGCCCACGTATAAACTGAAACTTTGGGGTAAAGCCACTGAATAAGTCTCCCGGGCTGATCCGGATTGTTCCCCTCCGCCACATATTGCCGAATGAGCGCTAAGGTTTCTTGGGGGTAATAGTAAAGGGCAATTCCTATAAGCGTACTTTTGGGAGCTTGGGGCTTTTCTTCAAAATCCACAATGTGCCCATCGGAAGCTAAAGTAAACACGCTAAATTTCTTTGCCGCCTCCAGACTCTTCACATCATAAACGGCAAGGACTGGTGTTTTCCGAGTACGGGCAAATTCCGCAAACGCTCCGACACTCTCCGTAAAAAGGTTATCTCCGGCAATTACTATCAGATCATCATTGATTTGGGCTTGCTCCAAGGCAAAAAAAAGATCTCCAATTGCCCCTTTTTTATTTGCATCTTCGGTAGATCCATCATTCAAGATAGAAATAGCAAAAGGAAATCCTTCTTTTTTCTTAACCGCAGCCCATTCTTGAAAATTCGCCACAAACTTGGCGTTAGAAACCACTACTACTCCGTCTAACCCCTTCATTTCCCGCAAAGAATCGAGCGTATAATCAATCATTGGCCTACCCGCAATGGAAAGTAAAGGTTTGGGCTGAGAGAGAGTAAGCGGATAAAGCCGCGTAGCATAACCCGCCGCAAGTATAATAGCTTTCATAGATACAAGAATACGAGGTTCAAACTGAAGAAACAATGAGAAGGTCTAAAGAGTCCAACTTGAAGTAATAAAGATGATTATAATCGCTGCAGTAAGTATCCCCAAATAACGCCCGAGTTTTTCAAGTGGAAGTTGATGACCCTCAAAAGGCGTAAGGAAGAAAAAAGCGATAGCCCCTGCAAAAAGTACTGCGCTTTTGGGTAAGACTTCCAAAGGAAATCCGCTCACAATACTTCCGTATCCAAAAAAAAGAAATGCGGGAAGTGCACTTTCCAGAAACTGCTGCTTTCCAGGAAATTGAGGTATCGCCGCATCTCCCCGGTGAGATCTCTCATACCGGAAAGCGCTGTCCCGAAGCAAGAAAAATATGAATGCCACGGCAAGATATATGAATGGTAATCCAATCTGGTCCTTCCCTTGGATAAAAGAAGCAATCTGAAGACACCCCAAAAAAAGAAGCACCACTGAAAGCACTTCGTATACCCGAGCGCGATGAATAAAGGCGAGCTCTTTAGCTCCAAGTATCAGGAAAAAAAGACTCCCTATGCCCGCCAAAAGCCAACCCGTAGGCTCCCCTACAGCTGAAAGCAAAAGAGTAAGCACAAAGGGAACTAAAAATACTCCTGCTGCAAAAAAAGGAAGCCAATAAAAATAATTAGCGACTAAAAAAAATAGCCAAAAAGGGAAGATAAACCAAGAAAGCGCGATAAAAATCGCCTTACACGCCAACCACCAAGGAATTTGACTTAAAGTGGACTTTAACTTTATCTCCATCTTTAATCTCGCCTCGAATAATCTTATCTGCCAACTTATCGAGAATCACTTTTTGGAGTAACCGCTTTAAAGGTCGCGCGCCGAACTCCGCACTAAATCCCTCTCGGGAAAGATATTCTCGCGCCGCAGCGTCTACCTTAATAGTAATATTATTCTCTTGAAGCCGCTTTTCGAGAAGACTAATCTGAATATCGACGATTTGTTCTATATCCGCTCTGGTAAGAGGATTGAAAATGATTATTTCATCGATTCGGTTCAAAAACTCTGGCCGGAAACTTTCCCGAAGGGCCCCCAGCACTTTCCCCTTATAGGTCCCCTCTTCTTGCACATGGGTCTCTTTCCCGGCAGAAAAGCCCAGCGAAGACATCGCGCGGAGATACTCACTTCCCACATTGGAAGTCATGATAATGATCGCATTTTTAAAATTCACCGTTTTCCCCTTGGCATCCGTCAGCCTCCCGTTGTCCAAAATCTGAAGCAAAAGGTTGAATACCTCCGGATGAGCCTTTTCTATTTCGTCAAAAAGGATGAGGCTGTAAGGCCGATGGCGAAGAATCTCAGTAAGTTGCCCCCCTTCCTCATGTCCCACATACCCGGGAGGCGATCCGATAAGCCGGCTCACTGCATGCCGCTCCATATATTCCGACATATCAATTCGTACCAAAGCTTTCTCGTCGTTAAACATAAACTCCGCCAAAGCCCGAGCAAGCTCGGTCTTCCCTACCCCCGTAGGCCCCAGAAACATGAAAGACCCCAATGGCCGGTGAACATCCGAAAGCCCCGCGCGCGCACGGCGTAAGGCATTCGCCACCGCCTCAATTGCTTCAGTTTGTCCCACTACTCTCTCCCGAAGGGAATCTTCGATTTTGGTGAGTTTTGTACTTTCGGATTCAAGCATGCGGGTGATGGGAATCCCAGTCCACACCGATACTACCGCAGCCACATCTTCCTTATCGACTGCCTCCTTAAGAAAACGCTCCTCAGGGCCCTCGAGTTTTTTTCGACGCTTTATCCCGCTAAAATGCTTTTTCTCAAATAAAGAATAGTCCTTTTCCGCCTGAGGTAGCTCGCCATAAATAATTTGAGCCACGCGCTCCAAATTCCCCTCTCGCTCCGCTACTTCTGCCTCACGCCGCAATGTATCGATCTTTCGGCGTAATTCGTGCAAAGTTTCAAACTTTATTTTCTCGGTGTGCCATCGCGCCGAAAGCTCATCGTTCTTATCCTTAAGATTTTTGAGTGCGGAGTCTATTTCTTTTAGGCGAACGGGATTTTTCTCCTCGCGCGTCAAAGCCTGCCGCTCTACTTCAAGCCGCGTAATTTCTCTCCGAACCGAATCAATCTCTTTCGGCAGACTCTCCGATTCTAATCGCCGTGCCGCTGCCGCCTCATCTATCAAATCTACGGCCTTATCCGGCAGAAATCGATCCGTAATATAACGTGAAGAAAGTTGCACCGCCTCGACGATTGCCTCATCGCTGATACGCAGTCCGTGATGCATCTCGTATTTCTCTTTAAGCCCGCGGAGAATTGCAACACTATCTTCGAGTGAAGGCTCCTCCACAATGATAGGCTGGAATCGCCGCTCAAGCGCAGGATCTTTCTCGATATACCGTTGGTATTCTCGGATAGTAGTAGCTCCTATCGCATGCAGTTCCCCTCGCGCAAGCGCTGGCTTTAAGAGGTTCGACGCATCCACCGCTCCTTCTGCCGCTCCTGCGCCTACAATCGCATGAATTTCATCTATGAAAAGGATGAGTTTCCCGCTCGCATTCTTGATTTCTTTCATAAAAGCTTTGAGCCGGTCTTCAAATTCTCCACGGAATTTCGTCCCGGCGATGAGCGCACCAAGATCCAACATAAGAATTTCTTTGCCCTTCAAAGGCTCGGGTACATCCCCATGCACAATCTGCTGAGCCAAGCCTTCTACAATTGCGGTCTTGCCTACGCCGGGTTCTCCGATAAGCACGGGGTTATTTTTTGTACGCCGCGACAGCACCTGCATAACACGGCGCAATTCTTCTTCCCGGCCGATCACTGGATCGAGCTCCCCCGCCCGAGCTTTCTCAGTAAGATTGATCGCATACTTCTCGAGTACCTGAAATTTACTCTCGGGGGTTTCATCCGTCACACGCACAGAACCGCGAAGCTGCGCGAGGATACGAAACGCCGCCTCCCGCCGTACCCCGAACTGCTCCAACACCGATTTCGCCGCTGCCGGCACATCAAGAATTGCAAGGAGAAGATGCTCGCAGGAGACAAACTCATCCTTCTGCTGCGCAGCTACTTTGGCGGCCTGATCAAGCACCCTCATAATTTCATGCGAAAGATAGAGCTGGCCAACATTGGAATTTCCCACAATTTTGGGAATCCTATCAAGCTCCAGATCAATTTGCTCCTGAAGTTTTTCGAGATTGACTCCCAATCGCGTAAGCACCGGCACCACAAGCGACGACTGATCCTCGAGCAAAGATGCTAAAAGATGGAGTACTTTTAATTCTCCATGATTCTTTCTCCCCGCCAGCTCCTGGGCGTTCTGTAACGCCTCCTGGGCTTTTATAGTAAATCGATGAAAGTGAGGCATTATCTATATAATAGTCTATTTTACTGCTTCGGGCGCGCGGTGAGGGTAACAGTAATGGTAAGAGTTTGATTTCCGCGACGCACCTTAACGGCTACTTTCTCTCCTACCGTACGCTTCGCAATGAGCGCCGCAAGAGGGTGATCCTTGTCGATCTTCTCTCCCCCAACCTCTAAAATGATATCTTCCGCAAGCAACCCTGCCCGTGCCGCAGGAGAATTCGCCATAACGGCGACCCCTTCTTGGGCTCCCCGCACGAGTGCGCCATATTCTACAGGAAGATTCTGCCGCTTCGCAAGCTCGGGAGTCACCAAAATATACCGCACCCCGAGGAAAGGAGTTTCAATGGTCCCCGTGGTCCGAACCGAAGTAATAGCCCGCTTCGCCGCATTGATAGGCAGCGCGAAACCTACATTTTGAGCTCCGGAAGCTACGGCGGTGTTAATACCAATGACCTCTCCTCGAAGATTTAAAAGCGGCCCCCCAGAATTTCCCAGATTGATTGCGGCATCCGTCTGCAACACTCCTGCAATTGTTTCAACTAATCCTCCTCCAGCCGCGGTAACCGTCCGAGAAAGGCCGGAAATCACTCCCACCGAAACCGTATTGCGGAATTCCCCTAAAGCGTTTCCGATTGCAATCGCCGTCTGTCCCAGCTCTACTGCGTCCGAATCCCCTAAAGTAACGGTGGGTAATCCTCGAGCTTCTATTTTTATAAGAGCGAGATCCTGCACGGGGTCTTGAGCGAGTACTTTAGCTTCATATTTTTTCCCATCATTGGTAAATACGGTATAAGAAGCCTTGGAATCGCTCACCACATGTTTGTTGGTAACGATAAGTCCATCTGCAGAGATGATAAAACCGCTTCCTCCTCCTACATTCTCTAAATGAGTTCCTCGTTCACACGGAGCAAAAAATTGAGGGGAGCCTCCGAAAAATTGCTGGAATTCTGGGGGCAAGTCTCCAAACGGATTCACGGGGCAGTTCTCCAAAATAGGCACATTCTTGGTGATAGTGATAGAAACTACTGCGGGCTCCGCACGCTTCACTGCAGCGATGACTGCGCGCTCATAGTCCAATGCTGGCTGATATAAAGTCTGAGGGGAAGTTTGAGCAGGAACAATCTGTCGGGTACTCGTACTGGGCGCAGGAACTACAAATGAAGAAATGCTCCCCATGAGATCACCCCAAAATCCCGCCCTCGCTGCAGGGCCCGAAAGTAAAAAGAGGAAAAACGCTGCGGCGCTGAACCCACCTAAAAATGTAAAGAGAGATTTTTTCATAGTATTTATAAAATAACTCTTACCTTTACTCCTATTATATAGCGTCCTCCCTAAGCCTCGCAAAAAATATGGCTATCTCCGAAAAACCTGAGTCAAAAGGGAAAGAGCGTGCGCAACATCTTTCTCCTTTGTAGTGCGGCCAAGGCTAAACCGTATAGTTTCCCGCGCCTGCTTAGGAGTAAGCCCAATTGCTTGGAGAACGTTAGAAACTTCGAGTGAACGACTGCTGCATGCAGGTCCAGCGGAAGCGGCGAGCCCCATGATATCAAGCCGGACAAGGAGCGCTTCGGCCTCCAGATCAGAAAACCGCACGCTAAGAATATTAGGCAATGCAAGGGATGAATGTCGAGTGAAGCGCTTTGCAGAAACACCATTTAAAGTAGCGCGAGGATATTTTTTGATAATTCCTTTCCATAACTTTTCGCACAATCCTCCAAGCCGCGCTCCTTCTCTAACACGCAGCTCTCCTGCGCGACGTGCCGCATGGCCAAATCCCACAATCTCTGCCACATTCTCGGTACCCGAACGCAAACCAAATTCCTGTCCACCCCCGGTAATCACAGGGCTCAAGAATTGAGAAGTGGGAGTTGGGAGTTGAGAATTATTCACACTTCGCAATTCACTATTCACAATTCGCCGCATGTAGAGCGCGCCCACTCCTTTCGGCCCGTAAATCTTATGCGCCGAAAGAGTCATAAGGTCCACTCCAAGAAATTGGACATCGCAATCCAGAAATTGAAAAGCCTGCGCGGCGTCGGTGTGAAAAATTGGCCAATGGCCAATAGCCAATGGCGCTCTTGGCTCTTTGCTATCCGCTATTTGCTTTCTAAAATCGGTTATGATTTTGCCGATTGCAGAAATCGGCTGCACTGTCCCTATCTCGTTATTTGCATACATGACCGAAACCAAAACCGTCCGCTCATTAAGTGCGTTCTTCAATTTCTGAACATCTACCAACCCCTCGCGACTTACCGGAATTTCGATCACTTCCACTCCTTCGCGTTCCAGGTCTTTCGCCGTTTCTCGAATGGATTCATGTTCGATCGCCGAAATAATGATACGAGGAGTGAATTTCTTTTGCCTAATTCCTAATTCCTGTTTCCTGATTCCTTTTATAACCCCTCTGAACCCCAGATTGTTGGCCTCGGTCGCAGATCCGGTAAAAATAATTTCTCGAAAATTGGCATTAAGCTCTCGAGCGAACATCTCCCGCGCCTTATCAATTGCTGCAATCGCCTTCTGCCCGAAAGAATGGAGTGAACTTGGATTCCCAAACTCTTCATATAAATACGGCTCCATTGCCCGCCCCACCGCCGGGTCAAGCGGAGTAGTAGCCGCAAAATCTAAGTAAATTCGCTTCATAGCAATTAGAAAGTAACGCACCTTGTCTTTGAACTCAACTAGAGCAACCGAGCACTGGGAATTGCGAGCGTAGTAAAGCTGATTTTCTGCATCTTCCCGGTCCCCCGTTCCGGCACCATAAGAAATCCCTGCTTGCGATAAAGGTCATAAATTTCTTTGGTAAGCCGCACATCTTTCAAACAATATTCCTTGAGCTCCGCGATTTTTCCTTCTCTATAAAGCTGGGGAGCTTCTGCACCCTTCCTATCTTTTCCCGATCCTAAGTTCGCTTCGCACACTTTACTCAAACTGATTCTCGAGCCGGTTGCCATCTCTATCTCCGCAAGAAGATCCACTCGTTCTTTCTGCCACAAATCCGGCTTGATCCCCTCTTTAAAACGATTGAAATAGGCCTGCATCACCGGCACGTCGTAGCGATTGATACTAAATCCGACGATTCGATTCGCCCCTTGAAAAAGCTCGGCCACTGCGCGCATTTCCTTCTCTTCAAAACAGAAATACTTATTTGTATCGTAGGAATACACTCCCACTACTGAAATTTTCAACGCTTCAAAGTTATCCCATCCCACTCCGGGATCGGTGAAAAAATTTTGAGTCTCTATGTCGAAAACTAAGGTGTCCATTAGACATGCCTATCGGCTACTGAAGAAGCCGCATAACTTTCAGGCTTCGTTTTAGCTTCGAAGTTATTCGCGCGAATCATGCCTACTACCTCCTGAATCATGGGTTTTGTAGGTCCGTTCTCTCCTACATCCACGTGAATTTCGAAATCGAAATCTGGAGCGGAAGCGTTCTTGAGTTCCTGCAAGAGTTCTTTCGCGATGTCTAAAGAAATAAGCGCCTCCTTGATAATCCTATCGCGGAGCGTGTGAATGGAGCCGTGTTCAAGCCTTCTCCAGAAATATCGCCCGCCATTTCCAATGCGGTGCACCACGACCGCATTCACAAAATCCGCCTTGTGACCCGGGAGTCGCTCCGAGTCTGTGCCAATAATCACTTTATATTTCCGTCGGGTATCTTCGTGCATAAATCGAACAATCTCTCGAACCACTTGGGGTATCGAGAGCTTGAACCCGAGCGAACTGTTCAAAAACTCCGGCATAGTAAGTGCCCAATTGCCACCCGAATTGCAGTATCAATTGGTTCTCCCCACTATAGTCTCCAAGAACCTATACGTCAATTAAATCAGGGTAATTTGCACTGCATAATGAAGGGATTTTCGCAGTGCGACAGCACGAGAATATAGCTGCCGGGAGAGCCCCTCGCGGACAGCGTCCCTGAATTATGCAGTACGAATCTAGACCACCCCAAGCGCCTCTACATTCACATTGATCTTCGACTTCCAATCAATCTCTCCAAAACTTCTAAGAAATTGGGAAAGGTACCCTTTTAGTTCGTTATATTGCACTTCGGTTTTACCTTCGAATTTGATGGTGAGATAGGGACCGTTCTGCGAATATCGCACCACAAGCATCGCATCTGGAAGATCCATGCGGATTCCGTCCCCCGCTCGCTCATCATCGATGACTTGCGCCTGGGGAAAGTCTTTCCGAAGTTGCGGACTGGCTTTTTTGACAAGTTCGGCTTTTTTATCGTCCGCGCAAAACACTTTTATCTCGGGACTCGAAACATACTGAGGAAGCTTCGCTACTGCCTCCGAGAGGGTCTGGTTCGTCCGAGTAAGATAGCGCAATAACCGCATCGTGGAATACATACCATCATCGTGGTTATAAAAATCTTTGGAGAAAAAGAAATGTCCGGAAAGCTCCCCGATAAATGCCGCCCCCACTTCCTGATTCTTTTTCTTTAAGAAGGAATGTCCCGTCCTCCACATGAAAGGCGTCCCTCCGGCATTGCGGATAGTTTCTTCCACCACCCTCGAACACAACGTGTTATACATGATCGTCGCACCCGGATGTTCTTGAAGAACATCTTGAGCAAAAAGGGCGACGAGCACATCGTTCCATATGATCCCTCCCTTCTCATCGACAATCCCGATCCTGTCTCCATCAGCATCATAAGAAAATCCGATATCCGCGTTCGCTTCAAGCACCTCGTCGCGCAACCGCTCTGCAATGTCTGTTGCCGTGGGGTCGGCCACCCCCAATGGGAAAGAAGAATCCACTTCGCAGTTTTTTTCAATTACTTCGCATCCCGCGCGCCGCAAAAGCTCGGGGACCAACGCACCGGCAGTGGAAGCCGTGGGATCCACGACTACGCGCCGCGCTCCCTCAAGCTTCACTCGCGAAAGAATATCCGCATAATATTCTTCTCGAACATCTTGAAGGCAAAATTTCCCCGGAGCCTCCCCCTGCTCGTAATCCTCTTCCTCCACTATTCGCCGCAACTCCTGCATGCCATCGCTTACAAGCGTCTCTGAAAAATCATTGGCAAATTTGAACCCGTTATATTCGGGTGGATTATGCGAAGCCGAAACAAAAGCCCCCCCACGCCGTCCTAAAAAGTGTTGAGCCCAATAAAACGTCCCCACGAGCGTCATCCCTATATCGATGACATCCGCCCCGGTCCAAGTAAGTCCTCGAATAAGAGCCTCGCTATATGCGGGCCCCGTCGCACGTGAATCCCGCCCTACCACCAGTTCCCGTATGCCCCGGCGCTTGAGATACGTGCCTAAAGCTTTTCCGATATGTTCTACGATTTCGGGAGTTAGATCTTTCTCGACCAAACCGCGCAAATCATACCCTCGGAATATGTGCGGATTTACTTTCATTCCCCCTATTATATCGCAAGTCTCTATGAACCCCGCATGAGTCCAAGCGAACGACTAGCTCGGACAAAAAAGGAATAGTAATATATAAGCGCTTCCACTTCTCATGGCTAAAAGCTCCAAACGCAACGGCAACGACTTCCCACGGAACCTCTCCGAAGAATCACGCCTCCACTCCGCGACCAAGAAAAGCATCGTCGCGATCGTATTTATCGGTCTCGCATTGGTGCTTGTCCTCGCGCAATTTGGCAAAGCCGGCCCGGCGGGAATCTACATTTATAAAGGCCTTGAAGCCCTTTTAGGCGCGGGATATGTGGCCCTCCCGGCTACGCTGCTCTTTGCCGCAGGAATTCTTCTTTTTGCAGAAGGTCCGCGCATTGTAACGACGACCTCTATCGGAGTCAGCCTTTCTTTTCTCACCCTTCTCGGCCTTATTGAAATTGCCCTTCCAGGCAAGGGAGGATGGGTGGGACTTCTCTTCGGCTCGTTACGCGTTCCTTTCGGAAATCTTGCCGCCACTATTTTGAATAGCGTATTCCTTATTGTAGGAATCCTGATCGCCCTCAATGCCCCTTTGGACTTTTCTCGTTTCCGTTCAAAAACTAAAAAAGAGATCGAGGTTGGGGATGCAATCATCGAACCGGAAGAAGAGGAGGAAAATGAGAATAGGGATGAGGATTCGAATGAAAAACTTAAAGCTAAAAGTTTAAAGCTTAAAGCTGATGCCGAAGATGAGGAGGATGCGGACATTGTGATCGCAGAACCCGCGAGAATGCCCGCTCCCAAAGGCAAACCTGTAAAACAAGTGGTGCATATAAACTACACTCCTCCGCCCCTTTCCCTCCTTTCTTCCGGCACCGAAAAACCGACTACAGGCGACCTTCGCGCCAATGCGAATATAATCAAACGCACCTTGGAATCGTTCGGCATCTCCGTCGAAATGGGCGAAATCAACATTGGGCCTAAAGTTACCCGCTATACCCTAAAACCCGCAGAAGGTGTAAAACTCTCGAGAATCGTAGCCTTAAACCAAGATCTCGCCTTAGCCCTCGCCGCCCATCCCATCCGCATCGAAGCTCCTATTCCCGGCAAATCTCTGGTGGGTATCGAGGTACCGAATAAAGCCGCTGCGCTTGTCCGTTTGAGCAGCCTCATGGGATATCCGGATTTCCAGTCCTCAGGCATGCTTTCTTTTGCAATCGGAAGAGATGTAACCGGCGAACCCATCTTCGGAAATATCGAAAAGATGCCCCACCTCTTGATTGCGGGAGCTACAGGTTCGGGAAAATCGGTCACTATCCATTCGCTTATTCTATCGCTCCTCTTCAAAAACTCTCCTGCTACCTTGAAAATGATTATGATCGACCCGAAACGAGTGGAGCTTTCTATTTATGAGCATATTCCCCACCTCATTTCCCCTGTGATCACTGAAAATAAAAAGGCGATAGGAGTATTCCGATGGGCAATAAGCGAAATGGATCGCCGCTATGATCTGCTCCTCAAAGGAGGCTCCCGAGACATCAAGAGCTACAACAACTCTCATAAGGAAGAAGCCTTGCCTTACCTGGTAATCGTCGTAGATGAACTTGCCGACCTCATGACTTCTTACGGCAAAGAAGTAGAAGGGTCGATTGTACGTCTCGCCCAAATGGCTCGAGCCACAGGCATTCACCTTGTCCTCTCCACCCAGCGGCCCTCAGTAGAAGTAATCACCGGCCTTATCAAGGCGAACATTACGAGCCGAGTCGCTCTCCAAGTAGCAAGCCAGATTGACTCTCGCACTATTCTCGATACTTCCGGTGCGGAAAAACTTTTAGGTGGTGGCGATCTACTCTTTGTCTCTGCAGAACTTTCGAAACCTAAACGTATCCAGGGTTGCTATGTAACCGAAGCGGAAATTAATGCGGTCGCCGATTTTATCCGAGACAATAACGAAGTGGAGCCCCCGGCAGACATTCAAGTAGGCCCCAAAGAAGGTCCGAGCGCCCCGATCGACAACAGCGTAGATTTCGACTCCTACGCGACAGAAGGGGACGATGATGAAATGCTCGACGAAGCTACCGCGGTAGTATTTGAATCCAAACGCGCCTCTGCCTCGCTCCTCCAGCGGAGGCTGAAGGTTGGTTATGCCCGCGCCGCCCGCCTCTTGGATCTCATGGAAGCTCAGGGACTTATCGGTCCCGGCGATGGCGCCAAGCCCCGCGAAGTCTATTTTGAGAAGTTTCCGCAGAATAACGAAAGTATTACGTAATTAAGTAATTAGTAATTGGGTAATTATGAAACTTGAGGATCTCGAGGTATATAAACTCTCTCGAGAGATTTCTAGACTTATATGGGAAGAGTATGAGAAACTGAATTGGCAAGACAAAAAGGTAATGGGAGATCAATGGATCTCCGCAATAGACTCAATTGGAGCAAATATTGCTGAAGGATTCGGGCGTTTCCACTATCTCGACAAAAATAAATTCAACTATAACGCACGTGGCTCGCTACTTGAATCAATCTACTGGACACATGTACTATTCGAAAGAAAACGCATTCCGATGGAAACACACAAAATACTGCTTGAAGGGTTAGAATCACTCCACCACAAATTAAACAACTACATCCGAACAACAAAAGAACAGGTTAACCCTCGTAATTAGGTAATCCATTAACTATTACGAGTCCAATTACCAATTACTCAATTACCTAATTACTAATCCTATTCACCTAATACGTTTATGAACGAAAATTCCCAACAATTTGGCCAGTTTCTCCATGACCGCCTCCGGGAAAAGGGCTGGAACTTGGAAAAACTCTCCCAAACCTCCAACATTTCGATTGCTCACTTGGAACACCTTATGGCCGGGAATTTTGAAGCTCTCCCCCCGGCTCCATACGTACATGGCTATCTCCACAAATTAGGAAATGTTCTCGATTTCGATGGCGAAGCCTGGTGGAACGAACTTAAATCCGAAGGTGCCGTAAAAACCTCCGGGAGCACCGACGCTCTTCCCAAAAACCGCTTCAAAGAAAGCCCTGCCACGCCGTACTGGATAGGGGGCATCGCTCTGATTCTCATCGTGTATCTCGTAGCTCGTTTTGCGGCCATATTCGGCACCCCTCTTCTTCTCGTGGAATATCCCCCACGCGAAATTACTCCCTCGGAGACTCCGGAAATCGTAGTACACGGCTCCCTTCGCTATGGCGATAAAGTATTAGTAAATCAAGAAGAAACTCCGGTAGGAAAAGATGGAGAATGGGAAAAGCGCGTAGTACTCCACGAAGGTTTGAACACCATAGAAATAGAAGGCCGCCGATTTCTCGGCGGCACTTCGAAAGTTGTAAGGCAAATACTTTACACTGCTCCCAGCACTGCAACCAGTACTTTAGAATAACGATTATCGCACACAAATAAATCCGCTGCCTCCTACGCGCTGGTAAGTTGCATTTACACAATTCGGCGTCCGTTGAGATGCACAACTTCCCCACACAGTAGGTAAAGATCCCAATCCCTGCCCTGCCCCGTCCGTTCCTCCTCCACACACAGTGCCAGTAGCAGCACGCGGGCGCAGCTCTGGAAGCGAAAGCGGATCCTGCCAAGACGCACTCCCCTCTGAATTCGATACCAGAATCTTCCCACCTCCCGGCGGATATGGAATGTTATTCACCCAAGAAGGCGTATTATCTGAAAACGAAGCGCTCACCGTAACTTCCCCAGTTTCCTGATCGATAGAAATATTTGATCCCGCTCGCAGCTTGGTTACTCCTCCTATGGCATTAATAGTCACTTCTCCCATTCCGGAAGCCGGGCTAACCGTCACGTTGCTCCCGGGGACAATTTTAGTGATAGGAGCAGCCTTCCACTCCGTGGTACCATCTGTTCCCGTGGCAGTAAGTACATACCCGGATTGAGGATTCCCTCCTCGAATCTGCACCTTCCCTCCCACAGTCAAAGCCACTGACGAAAGCGGCGCTTCGGGCGAAAGCGGTCCCGCAGATATGATCGGAGCTATGAGCGATTGCCCTACTTTTACTCTTCCGATAACTTCCAAATCTTTGCCCAATTTTGTATCCCCCACCACACTCAAAGTTCCACTGGCATTGAGTGGCTGCCCATTCCCCCCCACACTCAACCCTCCATTCTTATGCTGAAGAAAAGGTCCTACATTCACCGGCGCCTCCGTATTTCCTCCTGGCGGAGTGGCAGTAGGCGCAGTCCATCCCGCAGTAGTCTGCGCAAAAAGATAACTCGCTCCCGAGCCCAAAAGAAATGCCGCGGCTCCCACTATCCCGACTACCCCAGCTCTTTTAAAAATCATAATTACAGTATAACAAATTAAACTGTGGAAAATGCGAACTCTGTTCCGCGCGGGGGTTCTCACAGGGCGACGGCCCGAGAGTATAGTTGCTCCGACAGTCGGTCGGAGACAACGTCCCCGCAAGGAATAGGGTGAGCAACATTTCCGTTTTAATTTCTCTGAATCCCCGCCCGCTCTTCGAGTAAGCGAAGCGTAACTTCCTGTGCCGCAGTAAGTGGTGGTGCCGATGGCCTCATACTCGCCGCCGCCTCCAATCCGAAAAGCGTATCCATCTGTTCGGGCACGATATCAGTTACCCTTCCCAAAGGCGCAATGCTTTGTGAAGGAAATAAAACCTGCGCGAGCATCACCACTAAAAAGGCCGCGAGAACACCCAATCCCACGATGAGCCAAACAGTTTCTGGATTTGTGGTTGATTTCCCTCGTGCCATAATTTTGTCTTTCTATTAGTTATTCCTTTTACTACCCGCTCCGTGCTACTGGCTACTCGCCATCTAAAACTCTCTGTATCTCGGCTTCACAGGCGGCGGCGGCTCCGGCAATTTATCCGTGGAAGTGGAAGTAGATGGGGCTCCTATTACCATTTTATAACTATCTTCCGGGGCCACCGGCTTCCCTTGAGAATTCTGGGCACCCACAATCTCGGACACACAAGCAATCTGCACATGATACGCCCTATCATCATTTACCTTGCAATTAGATTTCCATTTTCCCTGCTCTAACGTCGGCGCATCACAATATCGCAAAAAAGAAGCACTGGGGGCTTTCGTGGAAGTCTGAATACAACTTCCGCTTTTCTCATCATATAAACTAACTTTGCAATTTTGGAATTTGGGCGCAAAATCCCCAGCTCCTGTCACCGCCCAATAAACAGCAGCGGTGCCATCAGGTTTTCTTTCCACAGATATACTTGGAGTTGCTGTGGTAGATTTTGCACAAATTCCTCCCTCTGATCCCGCTTGAGCCAGAGCCGCAGGCACCATCTGCGCATTATGGAAATATCCCTCCTTCCAAAGAAAAATACCGAGAACAAAAATAAGTGCGAGTCCTGCGATTACTCCTAATCTGGCTCGAGCTTTAGCGGTCATTATTCAAATTGTATCACACTGCAAATCGGAAAATTGTGCATAATTCCTCTTTAAGAAGAAAGGGGTAATGTGTATATTCTGTGGACTTTTCGACCCCCAATCCTTACATACCAAGGGCCAATCGAACATTGACGGGACCCCAAATTTCGTGGTATAATGTAAGCAATCAAAGTGCGCCTTGAAAAACGAACTGCTCTCCGGGTGGAGAGATTTACGTTCGAAAATACCGGACTGCTTTGACTGAATTGAAAGATTCACCTTTATGAAAACTCTGACTGGAGTAACTACTCTTTTCTGCTTTGCTTGCATGCTAGTCAGGGCTTTCGCCACTGACGCACCGCAAGCTCCTCAAAAGATGGAGGTGGGAAATGCATCCTACTTCCGGCAGCAAGGAGCGAGCTTCACGCGAGCAATATTCCTTTCTCGGAAAATCACCGAGAACGTGAATGCTGCCCCGCTGAACGACATGGGACCCACCCCACCCTCAGAAGGATGGGGAGTGGACACAGGGATAGAAGATCCCGCCCTGCAAAAAATCAACACTCAAGGAGATTGGACTGAAACTCAACTCCTCGAGCATGCAAAGAAAGGCATTCGAAAATACCTAGCCTCGATCCAGCGTGTCCAAAACGCGCGTTACGTCGTCAGGGTAAATTGGACTGAGCTAAGTTATTTCGGAGCAGCAACTTTCTTCGAAGACATCCTCAATTTCACTTTAGAGAAAGGAAGCGATGAAATGTGGCGTCCGTCACAATCTGTCGCAAACGATCTCCAAATGAAACTTGGGAAAAGCGTCTTCATGCGGATACCAGGAGCGGTGAACGGCCGAATGCGTTGGTGGGATGGAAAAAAGTTTAACGACTCGAATCCCTACTACCAACAACTAGGAGTGAAAAGTGCAACTCCAAAAGCCTTCATCCCCGGCCCATTCGTGGTTTCTGTAGATCCCGAAACTGGATTAGTAGCCCTTCCTGCGAAACCCATACTTGAGAAGTCCATAGGAGTTCTCACGATGGAATTAGCGGACGAAAGCATTGTCCGGTATTACACAGGAGCTGGGAACAAACTTCCAGCAACGGATCAAGAACCATTACTCCTCGTCACCCAACATCACCCCGCCAATGAGTGGAGTGGTCCATGGATTAGTCTTAGTGCATTCGGAGACAACATCAACAGCAAAGAAGATGTTATTTTCGAAAAAACAACAGACTTCAAATCCTGGATCACAATCCCAAGCGTTGTGCATGAAGGATCAACGGTGTTAACAGGTGACGACGTGACAGAACAACCCGGATTTTATCGCGCTCGATACCGAGAATAGGCCCGGTTGTGCCTAAAAGACTTTTGCAGACAACCAATCAACGAAGACCCAAACACCTATTTGGGTCTTTCGCTTTTTAATCAGCTCTACTAGAACTATTACAATCTCCCTTTATAGTTCCCGCACACACTCGCGCCCAACCCTCTATCATATTCGTATTAATATTCGTAGTTGCAGATTTCTGAGGCGCATCCGGATACATTTCTCCATTTGGCCTTGAAAAGTTGAATGGAGCCGCATCGAACTTAATCCAACCAATATTGGAAGACCAAGCCCACCCCTTTAAACTACGCCCAGAAGCTTTATCTTGAACGTCTCCCTTTACATCCATTGTCACGCCATAATTAACAGTTCCTGCATGATTTGCATTAGAAAGACTGATCCAACCAATATTTGAAGACCAAGCCCACCCCCCTAATTGATAAGCCAAAGGAAAAACTAGAGCGTCTTTTTCTGTAAGATTGGGAAGTTCAATTTTCTTTACCTCAGGCCGTATTTTGGCATCAGCCACAGTTGAAAGTCGTGCCCATTGGTACAAAGTCGGAGATTGATCACATCCAGTTGCAGTCCCCGGCAAAGGTCCAAAAGACACCCACCCTACGACTGCGCCCCCCCACGCGTACCCGCAGAATCGGGTGGTTTGCGGATCATAGCGCACGCCATAATCAGCTCCCGTGGTAGTTTTTCCGGACATCTTGATCCACCCATCCCACTTCCCTCCTGTCACGGGTTTGCACGATGGATCATTAGGATTTTCTTCACAAAAAGACTTTTTTTCTACCTTTACCACCTTAAGTTTCAAAATACCCGAGCAGTTATTGGTTTCGTTTGATTCATCTACTTTCTTTTCCTCATCCGCGCAAATTCCCAATCCAAACTCCCCGACTCGAACATCGGCGATTTCCCGAACAAACGGCGCCACTCCTCCTATTGCGAGCTGCGGAGTATCCACTAAAGGCGGGAGTACTCCGAACTTCTCTACCTTATCTGGAATGGTGGTCTCGGCCGCCCTCCAACTCATTTTGGATGCTCCAGCCGTTGCCTTCCCCTCATTTTTAATCCCGTAAGAGAAACGAAGAGTAGCTCCTTCTGCAAAAATATTTTGACCTTCCTGTCCAGTTTTGCCACCACTTACCCATTGGACAACAGGAGTCGTCGCCACCAGGTCCGGCCCAGTTACTTTTGCCTCCACCTGATCGAAAATATGCGGAGCTTCCGGATCTGCCGTGTTCCAACACTCGATCTTAAATTTTTTATCCGTCGAGAGCGGTCCCGAAGTAGCGCTTCCGGCAGGCAAAGGCAGGTTCCCGCGAAAATCTCCCGACACCGACTCCGCGACGGGTCTGCATTCAAAAGTAGGTGAAGCAGGCGTCACAGGAGCTTGGCTGGTTAAATACTCAATTACTACTTTCCCATCCGCCCCGCTTCCTGCCAGCTCGTAGGAAACGGAGCCATTGTCGTACATTCCTTCCATAGATCCTCCGCCACCGCCCCCAGGAGCTATCCCATCTCCCCCAGGAGTTCGGCCGCTCCCAGCCAACCCTCCGGCGCCACCTTCGGCCCCTGCGCCGCCATTACCTGAAGTCAAAGGGACTCCGCTTCCATTGGCACCCGTTTTAGAAATGCCTCCCACTTGCCCTTGAGCATAACCAATAAAATAACCTGATCCTCCACCCCCTCCCGTGGGAAATTTTTGGGGATCATTAGGTTGTCTCGAATCCCAACCTCCATTACCCGCTCCCTGAGCCCATACGGTACCCCCCCACCCTTTTCCCGGTGCTCCGATTCCCAAAAAAGCCCCTGTGGTTACGGTTCCTAATTGCGCTGAACCTCCACTTCCTCCGCCCCCGGCTCCTACCGCAAACCATTGATTTTTCCAATTAACACGGAATTCGCTATTTCCTGCTGGACTGGCATACCATCCCCCTTGTAAAAGGTATTTGGGATCTACGGAAAATCCTTTGCTACCATCAGGAGTAAAGCCTGGCTCTCCTCCTGCCCCAACTATCACCTCGTATGTTATCCCAGGAGTCACGCTCAAAACCCCCTCGGCATAACCTCCCCCTCCTCCTCCACCACCCGCAGCACGTAGTAGAAGATATTTATTGGCCGCCTGGTGCCCCAATCCTCCTGCTCCTCCCGCACCCCATACTTTCACTTTTATCTGAGTCACATCCTGCGGCACAGTCCAGGTATATGTTCCGGGTTTGTCGAACACCTGCGAAGATTGAGCCTTAACTCCAACAAAAAACCCTGGAATAAACACCAATGAAAATGCGATAAACAACCCCACTAAATTTTTTTTGCTTTGCATTATTCTACATTCACCTTCCAACATAAGGAAACTTTTTCATTCTTCAAAACGGTTACTTCCTTCCCGGCCTCGCACTTCCCCAAGGGCCCTATAAAAAGCTGCACCTTAGGCCGCGCGCGTGCTCCCACCGACACATCGCATGCTCCCCACTCTGATTGCGCACCGCTTGCATCAATCGCTCGCACCTGCACTTTCTTCGTTCCCTCCGAAGCCCACTGTTTCAGGATAGATTGCTCGGCCCCGCTCCGTGCATATCCCGTGCTGGGAACGTACACAGTGGCCTGCGTATTCCCCTCAAATGCAAATTCATAGCGAAGCCCGTCTCCATCGGGATCCGAAGCCTGGGCTTTAATAGTATATTGAGTATCTACGGTTCCATTCGCGGGACTCGTAGAACAAACAGGTTTCGCTGGGGCTCTATTGGGCTGAACTGCATTAAATTTATAAGAGATGGCCTGAGAAGGGATGTTCATAATAAAGGGAGCGCCGGGATTGCCATTCTTTGTAGGAGTGAGGGACATAGGAATATTGTTGCCATAACATCCCGGGATTAGTTTAAAATTATTGGACTCCACTTTTCCGCTTCTATAGTCGTAATAGCGATAATAAAACTTGCCTGTTGTATCTCGAATATTAAACGTAGTCTGAATAGTACCCGGCGAAGTTACCGTGCACTCAGTGTTATCGGCATTACAAGAAAGCACAGCAGTGCCCGCATGAGAAATTGAATGGGACGGAGGATGAGCTGAAAATACTACGTAAGGATCAAATTTAGAGCCATTGGGTGATGTGACACTTCCCATTTTCTCTCCTGGATTACAATCAACAACGGGCCCTCCGGCATTTGGAATGAAATGTCCGTAGGGAGTATCACTCGAATATCCTGTTCCATTCCATGTAATATCCTCGTCCACGGAAGAGACGCGTTCAAACAAAAGCTTAGTGCCAACAGGAATCGTGCTCCCGTCCGCCACATACTTTCCATCCGCCGCATTTTTGATCAACGCATGGTAGCGTATCGTCACATTAGGATTCCCTAATCCTTTTCCTCCTGACTCAATCGGGAAACGCTCGGAGTAGTAATAAAAATTATTCGAAAAAGTCTTACTCCATATTGCATCCTTTGCCTCAGCAATATGGTTCCCAGAAATACTGATCCCTATCGCAGCAAACAAAATAGGCAAAATTATTCTGAGTTTGTAGTTCATGCGTTTCGTCTATTAATTACCATCAACCCAACCCCGAGCGCGATGACCCCCGCAATAAGTATCCATAGTAATAGTTGCACATATGGCCGGGGCGTACAGTATTTCGGATTAATTGCATCGCATTGGTATGGCATCACCGCCGAATCTACAAGCTGCGAGCCGCGGTAAAGTTCGGCGTAAAGCGTTACATTATCGTAATGCTTAGCGGGCACAAAATTGCTTTTCAGACCCATCATATCTCCCGTAATCGCCCCGCGATACTCCGAAGAGTGAATCACATATCCGGAGGAGTCTTTAAGACTGAGCTTAAGGGAAGCGGAGGGATCTTCTTGCACAGTGGCATGCGCACAAGAAAAAATTGAGTTTGCTTCGCCCTCTCGCAAAGGATATTTCGTAAGACTAGGGAAATTGATCCGCGTATTATTTACCCCTGTTCTCACAGCACGCATCCCAATCACTGATTTTGTATCTTCATAAACTAATTCTCCTACTAAATAATAGACAGAGTGCTCGTTCTGCGTAATCACGAAAGAGACGGGCTGCGTACCCCCGGCTGGCACCACATACATCTCTTTTTTCTCGGTGAGCAAACGTTCCGAATCCAGCCCATCCCAGTAGTAAAGCTTCCATGTAACCGGCACTTCCTGGGTTTTCCGAGTAGTGTTTGTGATAATTGTTTGGACTTCGATGTTTTCACTTCCAAATCTGGGAGGGAAAGCTGCAAACCGGTACGCGTCTCCGTTCATAGTCACCGCATTCTTATCGAAAACAATACTCCCACCCGTAGTCCCCTCAATTTTAAAATCGAAAGAATTCCCAATCACGTCGTCCGTAAATGAAAGTCCCAATAAATTGAATTTTTTATTGGTTACAAAAAAACTCGCGATAGAGTACTCTCCTGTCTCGGCATGTGCAGGCACTTTCCAGGCGAAGCTCTTCTTAAGCGTAGCGCGAGCATCGAGTGCGATGCCTTCCAACGCAAAAAACTGATCCACTACCAAATCCGCATTGCGATGCCCCGCCGAAGCATCTGCTTGTTTTTTAAAAACTTTCACATAAAGCGAACCTCCTACAATCGGATAAGGGTTTTCATTATGGAAAGTAGCGGTAAAAGAGGCTTCCACTCCCGCCGGCAATACTGCACTTGCGGAAGAAATATCCGCCTGCACGCTATTGAACTTGTAGTAATCGAAACAATCTACAATTTCCGCCTTAGTTTGAGCCCAAACCGAAGAAAAATTTGCGAGGAGGAGCATCACTCCCAGCACGCCGCAGGTAAAAATTCTTAGACTTTTATTCTTACTGCTTAGATATTCCATAAAGCTTCCCACGGAAATATTTATTGCTTTTAGTATATCACACTGATACACGCTACTTTTGTACACACCTCCTCTCTGATTGACACTAAAAGCTACTCCCCTAGACTTAAACCCATGACCCCAAAGAAAACCAAAGAAGTAGGAGGTGAGCTGGAGGACTTAATCTCCACGCTCCGCGATAAATTCGGCGACGGAGCGATTATGAAGTTAGGGGAAGCCCGAAAAGTGGACGTGGCCGTGGTCCCCACCGGCTCTTTTTCGCTTGACCTCGCGTTGGGAGTAGGGGGTCTGCCCCGCGGCCGCATTGTAGAAATCTACGGACCGGAATCAAGCGGCAAAACCACTTTGGCTTTAAATGTCGTGGCGCAAGCTCAGCGACAAGGAGGGAAAACCGCCTTCATCGACGCGGAACATGCGATGGATCCGGAATATGCCGCCCGACTAGGAGTAAAGGTAAATGATCTTTTAATTTCCCAACCCGACAACGGCGAAGAAGCGCTGAATATTTTGGAAAGCCTCGTGCGCTCAGGCATCATCTCGGTGGTAGTTGTAGACTCTGTCGCGGCCTTGACCCCGCGCGCAGAGCTTGAAGGCGAAATGGGCGACCAGCATGTGGGCCGCCAAGCCCGTATGATGGCGCAAGCCTTGCGAAAGCTCACCGCCATCGCGAATCAAACTCAAACGCTCGTGATCTTCATCAATCAATTGCGCATGAAAATCGGCGTGATGTTTGGAAATCCCGAAACCACCCCCGGAGGAATGGCGCTCAAGTTCGCCGCTTCGGTTCGACTTGATGTCCGCCGCATCGCCCAAGTCAAAAAAGGAGAAGCGGTGATTGGCAGCCGTGTCAAAACCAAAGTAGTGAAAAATAAAGTGGCGCCTCCCTTCCGCACCGCAGAATTCGACATCATGTTTAACGAAGGAATTTCTTACGAAGCAGACGTGTTAAACGCTGCCGTGCGATATGGCACTGTCTCCAAATCAGGCGCAAGCTACACCTTCGAAGGCGAACGCTTGGGTACCGGTTTCGATGCGGTGCGCACCAAGCTCAAGGAAGATAAAAAATTATTGAACGCGATCAAAACCAAAACCGCCCACGCAGTAAAAGAAGGAGCGACTGTCGGAGAAGAAACAGGAAAAGAAGAATAAAGAAGCGTCAGGTTCGCGTGATGAGGGGATTCTCGGAACGCGGCGGCGTGAGAGCATAGCGGTTTCGGCAACAAGCCGAAAACCGCATCCCCGAATCATGTGAACCTACGCCGAGGCTTACAATCGCGGCAACACCGCCTCCAACCCTGCTTGCGACGTGCTCAAAACTAAATATCCCCGGAACCAGCCATAAATAAATCGTCCATCTGCCCAAAGGATCTCTCGCGCCGACACATCTCCGATGCGGGCATCTAAGAAATTAGATTTGGGACTCCCGGGAGCAGTAAGGAAAAAGTTAGAAAGATTGGGGGATTCTTCGAGCGCAGCCATTTCTTCTTTAAGGAAAAGCCAATTCTCGCCGGGTTTCAAAGCCAATACATATCCCGGCCACCAGCCTTTTTTATCCCGATACACAAACATCCCAAACCGCCCCTCAAAGTGAGTGGCGAGAAATCCGGAGTTAAATACATCCAAATCCAGAAGTGTAAAATATTCCGAAAGGGAAACAGGTTCGCCGCTTTCGCCTATAGGAAGCATCTCGACGAGAGTCGAGGAAGCCGAAGGTGCAGGCAAAGCTTCTAAAGCTTCCCGCAACCGCTGTACCGGAGTTTTAAGTTCAGTAATATTTTGCGCCACCTGCGCCGCAATAAAAGACGCAGACCTGTCTAAAGGTTTACGAAAAATCCCTTTTTGGAGGCTAGGCCGTTCCTGCGGCACCGAAGAAGTAGCAAAAGCGAGTTCCTCCTCTGCAGCGGTAGAAGTAGCAACTGCACCGGAGAGTCCCCCTCCGAAAGGAAAAGGCACCGAAAATCGGTTAAACCCATACACCAAGAGCGCTCCGAGCATGAGGATTGCGCCCCCTGCTACAAAAAGCCATTTCACTTCAATATTTTTTGAGGCCAGCCACGAAATCCGAGGCTGCTCGTTCTCGGCGGGTTTGGATAATACGATACGTTCCGATTTGGGTCGTACTCCTCCACTCGCGCGAAGAGACTGTAAATCGGACGCCATAGTGCGAATAAAAACCTCCGCAGGCGGAGTGGGTACTAACGGCGGGATAGGCGAATTGGAGTTAGTTGAGGAAGATGGGGGTCCGAGTTCCATAAGTCAATTTTACCACAGGCAAAATTGGCTAATTTCAAATCACAAAATCCAAATTTAAGTAGCTCCAGAATAAGCAATTCGCAGTGATACTGCGACCGTACGGACCGCGACGGCGGGAGTAAGAGGGATTTTCGAGAACGAAAAACCCGGGTCGCAGTACTCTGCGAAGTGCGGAAAATTCTAGCCCTGGAGCTGCTTCAAAGACAACCCTATTCTGTCGTCCTCTGCTCGAATCACTTTCGCACGCACGAAGTCCCCAACCTTGAGGACTTCGGCAACAGTTTTTACAAACCCATTCTTAAGTTCGGAAACGTGAATCATGCCGTCTTTCCCTCCTCCCAAATCCACAATCGCTCCAAAATCGAGAATTTTTATTACCGTGCCTTCCACAATTTCTCCCACTTTGATTTCGCGAGTAAGGGCCCGGATTTCTACCGCTGCGGCTTCTACATTCGCCCGCACCGGCCCCGCCACAAACACTCGGCCGTCGTCTTCGACGTCAATCGTTGCTAACTCGAATTTCTTAATCATGCCGTTGATGGTTTTGCCTCCCGGTCCGATCAAAAGGCCGATCTTCTCCGGATCGATTCTCACGGGGATGACCGCAGGAGCGTGGGGCGAAAGTGCCGTCCGAGGCTCTTTAATAACCTGTTGCATGACATTTAAAATTTCGAGGCGAGCTTTGCGAGCCTGGGAAAGTGCCTTCTCAAGAATTTCGAGAGTGAGCCCATCCACTTTCACATCCATCTGAAGGGCCGTAATTCCCGTGTCGGTCCCTGCCACTTTGAAATCCATATCTCCATGATGATCCTCGGGACCTTGGATGTCCGTAAGCACTTTAAACTTAGGCGATGCGCCATTGGCTATTTGCTCTTTGCTATCTTCCATCATGAGCCCCATAGCGATTCCCGCGGCCATCTTTTTCAAAGGCACTCCGGCATCGAGGAGGGACATAATAGAGGCACACACCGTAGCCATAGACGAAGACCCGTTTGAAGAAAGGATCTCGGACACTACTCGGATCGTATACGGAAACGTTTCTTCCGTGGGAATCAAAGACTCTACGGCTTTCCGCGCCAAATTCCCATGCCCGATTTCACGTCGGCCGGGACTCCCCATGCGTCCTGTTTCTCCCACCGAAAAATGCGGGAAGTTGTAGTGGAGCATAAAGCGCCGCTTTCCCGTCGTCTCCATAGTTTCGATAAGCTGCTCGGCTCCGGGAGCTGCAAGCGTGGTCACCGCCAAAGCCTGAGTGTTCCCGCGTACGAAGAGTGCGGAGCCATGCGTGCGCGGCAAAAGAGCCACTTCCCCGCCCAACTGACGCAGCTGATCCAAACCCCTTCCGTCCGGCCGCTTTTCTTTTTCCAAAATATTTTTATGCACAATATCGTTCACCGCTCCGTCGAATAATTCTTCGAGCACTTTGTGATGCACGTCGGGTATAGTCTCTGCAATATGCGCATGAAGCGCTGCCTTGAGCTCCGCGAGTTTCGCGTAGTGCTCCATCTTCGTAGGCTGATACACCGCCGCTTCGAGACGAGAGGCGAGAAAAGCGTCTACCGCCGCCCGCACTGCAGGATCGACTTCCGCAAGATGCACTGAAGCTTTGGATTTTCCAATTTCCTTTACTATTCCCGCTTGGAATTCAATCAACCGGTCAATTTCTTGCTGCGCCAGCTTAAATGAGTCGAGCACTGAAGCTTCTGAAGCTTCCATTCCGCCAAGCTCGATCATATTGATCTTCCCGCGAGAACCCGCCACGAACGTCTCGAACGTTGTCGGTACGGCTTTGAGTTCGGAGTTTATCGGATTCACCACAAAGCGGTCACTCATTTGGGCAATACGCACCCCCCCCACAGGCCCATTCCAGGGAATATCCGAGAGTGAAAGTGCCAAAGACGCTCCCATCAACCCCAAAAATTCCGGATCATTCTCTTCGTCATATGCCAACACGGTAACAACGATCTGCACCGCGCGGCGCATCCGTCCATCAAAAAGAGGTCGGATAGTGCGGTCTACAAGCCGCCCCGCGAGAATCGCCTCTTCGGAAGGTCGGCCTTCTCGGCGCACGAAACGGCTGCCGATAATTTTCCCTGCGGCGTAAAATCGCTCCTCATAATCCACCGTAAGCGGCATGTAATCCAAGGGCTGATCTTCGCTGGACATCACTGCAGTCACCAAGACCACCGTGTCGCCATATCGGACAAGCACGGAAGAATTCGCCTGCTCCGCGAGCGTAGATAATTCAAAAACGAGAGGCTTCCCTCCTACTTCTATAGAATATTGTTTTCTGTTGAGTGCCATATGAGTAGCTTTAAGGTTCTAGTTTTTAGGTTTAAGTGTTTGACTCTTTACTTACAGCTTAAAGCTCGAAGCTAAAAGCTATTTACGAATGATTATTTTGGGAATTTCTTCGACGTTGATAAACCGATCCGCTGCCTCCTGCAACTTGGACGATGCGCTTCGACGAAATGCGGCGACCTCGACAAGTCTTCCCATCCCCCATTTCAAATAATCGACGAGGGGAATAAAATCGCCGTCTCCCGTTACCAAAATGATCACATCGAGAAACGAGGCCATGCGAATGGCGTCCACGGCCATCCCCACATCCCAGTCTGCCTTCTTAGAGCCTCCCGCGTATACTTGAATATCTTTAAGCCGCAATTCGATTCCTGCTTTTTCGAGCGCTTCGAAAAATGCCGCCTCCGAAGAAAGATGGGCGCCTTCGGGCACATCGGGACGATTAGCCTTTAAAGGTAAAGTGTCGATGATCCCTTCACTCCGCACCACGTATCCCAACGTGCGGATAAGTTGCCGATCCCCCACCAAGTGGCGCACGAGCTCGCGATAATTCACCCGGCCGCGGTAAAGATTTTTCGCGGAATGATACAAATTCTGGACATCAATGAAAATGCCCACACGCTGCTGGTTCGAGTAATGATCGGTTGTTGCCATAAGAGGTTCACTTCGCTCTCGGGCCGAAGGAGGAACAGGTGAGGAAGAACAAACTTTCTTATTCGCCCTCACGTATTCCCTGCTCGTTCCCGGCAGAGTCTCGCGTTAATTTAATAAATATTAATTATTTCTTGAGACCTAATTTCTTAATAACTTTTTCGTACGTCGAAAGTTCACGCCGTTTGAGATATGCCAAAAGTTTCCGCCGCTGGCTCACCATCTTCAAAAGCCCGCGCCGAGAGTGGTTATCTTTAGGATGTTTCTTTAAATGAGTCGCGAGATCATCAATTTGCCGCGAAAGTACCGCCACCTGCACCGTGGCAGAGCCGGTATCTTTGTCGTGGTCCTGATGCTCCCCAATAATTCGGGCTTTTACCCGCTTCGTAAGCATGGGGAGATTATACGGGAAAACGAGGGAAAGAGCAAATTCTCCTTAAATGTCGTAAAATATAAGGGTCCAAACAGACTCCCCATGACCGAGATCGAAAAACTGCTTCAAGACTATCTGAATTATCTCGAAATCGAGAAAAATCGCTCTCCGAAGACTCGGGAAAGTTATGAGCGGCATCTACGGGAATTTTTTAAATTCGCGACTCCCAAAACTCCCCGGGACCTCACCGAAACCAAAATCCGGGAGTTCCGCCTGACTCTGGCCCGAAGAGACATAAAAAAAATCACGCAAAGTTATTACGTAATCGCGATCCGCAACTTCCTAAAATATTTAATAAAGCGGGATTATGAGGTTACCGCTCCTGAAAAAATAGAGCTCCCCAAACCTCAAGCGCGGCAAATCGAAGTATTAGATTACAAAGAGCTTGAGCGTCTTTTAGACGCCCCCAAAAGCACATCTCTCAGAAGCCTCCGGGATCGCGCAATTCTGGAAACTCTTTTCTCCACTGGCCTCCGGCTCTCCGAACTCTGCTCGCTCGATAGAACGATAGATCTCGAACGCGGCGAAACCACGGTGCGAGGCAAAGGAGACAAACTGCGCGTAGTGTTTTTTTCGGAGCAAGGAAGAAAAGCTATCAAAAATTATTTGGAAAAACGCGGTGATGTAGATCCCGCCCTCTTTATAAGTCTCACCCGCACGGGCAACCCTTTAGGCCGGATCACCCCCCGCGCCGTCGAACGAATGGTCGCCCAACGTGCAATCGAAGCGGGGATCCCGAAGCGAATTCACCCTCACCAAATTCGCCATTCCTTTGCCACCGACCTTTTAATGAATGGGGCGGACATCCGCTCCGTACAGGAGCTGTTAGGACATGCAAATATCTCGACCACGCAAATCTACACGCACCTCACGAATCAAGAACTCCGCGACGCGCACAAAGCCTTTCACGGCAGAAGAAGAAAATAAAACACTCTTAGATAGCTTCTAAGGAGTAGTACTCTCGCAGAAAATCCACATGAGCGCGACAGAGAGCAGAATATTGACTGCGCACTTCCCGACAAAGATGTAAGGCTTCCTTGGTATTTCCTCCGTAGTGATGCACATAAAAATTAACCATCCCTTCGATACAACCACTCCTTTGATCCTGAGTAAAAGCGCGCATACACAACTCCTGGACAAAAGCGGCCTCCTGCACATTACGCTTCAAAATTTGGAATCCTGCTCCTCTCGCACACATTACATCGAAAGGAGAAGGAGCACGATCACAAAATTGCACTACCATCTCCAAAGCTCCACGATTCAAACTTAAAATATAAATGGGAGCATAGAGATAACATTCTTCCTGATAAGGAAGTGATGCACAAGGAACGAATGGGTCGTGAGGATTGAGATATTGAGATAGATGCAGCTTTCCATCTACATTAAAGTTCTCCATAAAAACTCCGTTCCTGCATGCAGATCGAGCCATTTCTACTGAATAGGCATCACAAAGATCGAGCGACGCAGGAAGATCATTTTCCGAATAGAACATGAGCCCGTGTCCTACTCCATGGTGACACTGCCAATATTCAAACATATTGGGCGAAGAGCTTTCGCAGGCCATTCTCATATCCTTTTCTACATTCAAAGAATCACTAAATCGTTCTTCGAGTATGCCGTGAATAAAACCAGAATTGCAAAACTCATCTTGATACATGAAGGCCTCTCCAAAATCCCCCACATAACGGAGCGCAGCTCTCCCTAAAGTATGCGCAAGAGAATGACACGAATTCATCACCCGAGAGTCGGCTTGAGCAGCGGTAATGAGTTCCAAAAGAGCAGGGCGCACTCCTTCTTGTTGGAGCACCTGCACCAGGTCCGCTTCCATGGCTACATAGTCCTCAAGCGGCAACTCTCCCACGGGAGTAATGGTAAAAACTCCAGGGGCCACCAACTCAATCCCAAGAACCAAAAAAAAAGCGCCAAAAAACCCACTCCATATAAAAGTCGCCACCCTAAAACATTCATTGAACTAGTATAACCAACTGTGGGTCCCGCTCCGTACCCCTTTTGTGCCGGGAGGAGGAATCGAACCTCCATATCCTTGCGGATACAGCGTTCTAAGCGCTGCGTGTCTCCCATTTCACCATCCCGGCATTCCTACACCACTACATATCTACCACAGCTTCCTCTAAACAAAAACCCTCCATGACGGAGGGTTTTTATCAGCCAAAGGTCAAGATTAACAAACTGTTCCTACAACTCCCACGTTGAAGAAGTTCGCGATAATAATAGGGATACCGCGCGCGATGATTGCAACGACCACTGCGACCGCTGCATAGATCAACGTGTGGTTTGCAGCTCCCACCTTCTCCGGCTCCCCTCCCGCCATCAAGTAGCGGAATGCCGCCACGATCACGAAGAATACCGCGAGTACGATAAGAAGGATGAAGATCCATCCCAAAACGTTACAGAGAATATCGAAAGCTCCGCCCAAAGTAGTAATGGGAGCCGGAGCTTCAGATCCTCCCGCTGGCCGCCGTGGGTTCGAGCCCTGTGCCATTGTGATCATTGGGAGCAACGTGCTTACCACTGGAGCCGCCCATTTCGTAAATTTCGCCATGTGTTTAGTCTCTCTTACTCATTCACGTCACTTCGACCTTTCGAGAAAATACGTCGTAAGAAGTGTAGCATACTGAGTTCTCTTCTCTCAACTCACTGCACCGCCGGCGCCCCGGGAGTCAATGATCCTGCAGGAGGTAATGCGGGCCTCGTTCCGGGGAGTTGAGCAGGGGGGAGGGAAGAAGGTGAGGATCGGGGAGCAGTCTGCACCCCGGCTTGATTAGCTGGAACTCCATCAGCAGCAAAAATAGACCTGACAATCGCAGGTACCCCCTTCGCAAGCAGCGCTACCATAATCCCCACCGCCGCCCAGGTAATCGTTTTATGCCCCTTCGAAACCTTCTCCGAATTCCCCTGCGCCGTCATATAGTAATATGCAGCGACGAGGATCATGAGGATCGAGATCGCGATCAGGAAAAGAAATACCCAATCCACCACCTTATAGATAAGCCCCTCCACCCCCTGAATGTTCCTTACGGTGATAGGCTGGACGGTTTGTGCAAATGCAAAAAAGGGCAGCCCTCCTAAAATAAGCCCGCCAAATACCCCCAACCCCCGGTATATTTTCATTAAGTTCAGTATATCTCTTCTTTTCTAAATTGTTCAACTCCAGATTTCCACAACCACTACTTCGCTAAAGCTTCGCAGTGCAAGTAGCTATATATACTACTGAAGTTAAGCGAAGCAGTGGCCCTTCGTAGCTTTAGCGAAGTAGGGCAGTATAATTTCTCTATGCATTGCGTTTATATCCTGAAAAGTCTTAAGGACGGAAGCTATTACACAGGCTGCACGGAAAATGTGCAAAAGCGCCTTATAGAACACAATGCTGGTTCTTCACCTTATTCAAGCACCAAAGCGCCTTTTGAGCTGGTATGGCACTGCGCTTTTCAAGACAAATCAAAAGCGCTCGCCTTCGAGAAATATTTAAAACAAGGTTCCGGGTTCGCGTTTGCAAAAAAGCATTTACACTAAAGACAAAGTCCGCATTCTAATTACCGAACACGCTCCGAATCACCGGTACGATAGACCCCGCCACGAGCACTCCCAAAAAACCAACTGCCGCCCAAAAAATAGCCGCCCTTCCCTTACTGATCTTCTCTTCATTACCCGCCGAAGTCATCAAGAGAAACGCACCATAAAGCACCATAATGGTGGCGAGAGGTGCAGCAATCGCGATAAGAAGCGGGACCGCCCGCTCCAAAGCTACCTGTAAATTATCCGTCCCCAGAGGATTGACCAAGTTTACCGACGTACGGCTCGGCGGTTTGCCCGTATCGGCTGAAACCATAGATACCCACCCCAACACCAGCAACAAACAAAGTAGGGCTTTCTTGAACATACGGTAATTAAATCACGCAGGCGACATTAGGCCAACTCACTCCTCCACTTGCTGGGTTCCCCAAAAGCCAAAGCAAAGTGCTCACGATAAGAAACGCTCCAAGCGCAAGGACTACCCCTACTATAGTAGTAGTGAGTATCGTCTTGCCTTGACCGAGTCGTTCACTCGATCCCGCTGATATGAGAATCATGAACATCCCCCAGATAAGAAACACCGGCGCAATGATTTCCACCGCCAAAGTCATTCCAAAATAAATCAACCGCTGGAAAAAGGTAAGGAGCTGGCAAAAATTAACGCAGTTGGTTCCTGTGCAAGGCAATAGTGGTAATAGTTCCGAAGGCCAGTAAGGAAATCCTAAGCCTCTATTCGTGCCTGTCTGCGCCGAAGACTTGGGTTGCGCCGGAGGCGAATCCGTCAGAATAAAATCCACCGAATCTCCTCCAAGCGTGGCCTCATAAACCCCAGGTGTTTTCCAACTCGGATGCGCCGCCACCTGCTCCCTCACCGCATCCGCCCCGAGATAATTCAGATCGAGCGCGTGGGCGAAGTACGCAAGTGAAAAAAAGGCCAATCCTAATATGACAATCGCGAGTCTTTTCGTACGCCCCTCGTTATAAGTCATAAGTTATAAGTTATAAGTATCACCTGCCCTGCAATAACTGCGTCACCTTTGCTTCCGCGCGCTCGAGCGCAATACGGGGTTGTACCTGTCCCAAAAGCACTGTACGCAGCATCTCATCAAAAATCGCGTTTGTATTTTTTTCCGCGGGCATCCGCCACGATCGAGCAATGAGAGCTTGCCGGGCGAACACGTCGAGCTCCGGATCTCCCAAGCGCCGCGCAATTTCATTGCGCAAGGCCGGCGGCGCTCCGGTAGCCACCAGATAATCCCCGGGATTCGTGGCCGCATGCACCACAAAATCCCATGCCCAATCTCCTTTGAAACTCTGCCGCGATACCGTAAGCCCCTTATATTTCGGGAACGCGATTGCCTCCGCAGTTAACTGTGGCGCAGGCGCGACTCCGATCCGCAAGAACGGGCTCTGCCGTCGCATTTCTCCCAAAATGGATTGATAGTCGAGAATCATCGCCGCCTTCCCTGCTGCAAAGGCTTCGCGCGAAGGAGACTGGCTTTCATTCCAGGTATAGACCGCACTGCCTGCATCCGCAAATTGTAAATAATATCGAAGCGCATTTACCGCCCTCCCTACTTCTTCTCCCGACGCAAATGCCGCAGACGCTCCTCCTTCCGAAAGCATCCGCACCCCATTTTGCATAAAAAGCAGCTGGAGAATATCCGGCGCGGTGACAATCGTCCGCATCGTGCCCCCCAATGCCGCGGCTGCACGTCCGAGTTCTCCCCGACTGCCAATCGAGCGAAGGGGTTCGATTATTGAAAGCAACTCTTCCCAAGTAGCAGGCGGAGTGGTGATCGCCGCACGATCCAAAAGATCTTTATTATAGAAAAGCGCCAAAGTATCGATCGAAAGCGGGAGCGCATACACATATCCCCCGTCCACGAAATCATCTTCGACGACTGTCGGGAAAAATTCCCGCACCTGAGCTAGGGAAAACGTAGTAACCGGCGCAGGCAACAACTTATTGCGCTGGGACAAAAGATCACGATTCCCGATCATAAACACATCCGGCCCCTGCCCCGACGCGAGCGCCTCGAGAATTGCGGCTTCATATCGATCCGGCAAAAGTTCTACATAAGTAATTTTCACATTGCGGCGGACCTTCTCGTACGGCTTAGTGAGATGCTCGAACACGGCCGGACTCTCCGTCCCCCACACCACCAAACTCACCTCGGGAAGTTTCTTTTTCATGCCCCCGAACACAAAAAGAGCTCCGATGCCGACGACAAGCACAAAAGCTACTCCAATAATGATAAGTTGCCGTTTCGAAAGAGGCATGCAGTCATTGTAATTGGTAATTAATAATTAGTAATTATGCTTACTGTACACATCTTGACTTTGAAGAAGATCTATGGTAAGATGTAACCACGTGGCAGCTTGCTCTTTGAGCGGGTTCTAGGGTCGCTTCACCTGTTTGTGAAGTGAGCCTATCCCGCACTCATTGTGGGACTGCCATCGTTTCGTTTCATTGAAAAGTCAATATCAACTTAGATTAGATAGAAAAGAAAGGATGGCAGTATGCCTAGATTAAATGTGGAGATTCGCACTCCCCAAAAACTCGCGACCGGTAACTACATCGCACAAGTAGTAATCGAGCTCTTAGGTACAGGTTGGCCAGGAGGGCAACTTCCGAATCATGTGGATATCTCGTTCAACACAGGCGCCCCACAAAGCATCCCCACCAACGGGAATGTGAAAGTGACGTGGGACAGTCCCTCTATGAACGCTGGGTCCGCGTATCCCATCCGTGTGAGTGTAGGAGGAATGACGTGGGGTCGAAAAATCGTCACGCCTGCTCCTCCTAAACCCGAGCTTCTAGAAGAAAAAGAAGCGCGGGTCGCCGAGGCGAAGTTGCAAAAAGCCAAAGCGGATCACGCAGCAGCGAAGTTGGGAACGACGGCAAGTCCTGAGGAGGTCGAAGCAGTTAAACAAGATCACCTCGCAAAAGCCGCACGATCCAAAGCAGACATCGCTGAAGCCGAAAAGAAAATTGCCGCCGCCCATCACACTCCGCATAAATCCGCAGGGAAAGTGGAGTGGGACATCGTAGGAACGGAAGGAAATTACGAGATTATCGTCTACGTATATGACGATGAACACGGAAATCCTCTTCCTGGATGGCGCGGGAAATTCATTAATGGCGGTAAAATCAGCAGCTTCACCACGGGCGTCGACGGCACCAAAACCCTTAAAGTGACGATTCCAAACACTGAAAAGGAAAGGTATGTCGAAGTGCAAGTGGGGTCGGGTAAACAGTTGCAAAAACACACTATACTCCCGGCCGCAATCTAAACCTCAACAATCTGAAAATAAAATTATGATGCATCAAATCTGGAGTGGCCTAAAAGGGCTGCTTAAAGGAGCAGGAGAAAGCGTAGTGGAATTCGCAGTGGGAGTACTCGCACATGAGACAGGAGAACGAATCGACCTCACCGGCGCTTCAAAGCTGAAAAAGCTAGGCGTCGGCTTGAGCCATGAACTCCATAGAAGGCTGCAACCGGAAGAACCGGAAGCCTTAATGGATGATCTGGGCTGGGTCGCCAATCGGTTCACAGATAAAACCTGTCACATCCTCAAGCTGCTTCGAGATGCCAAACACGGCATCGTCACAATCGATGGGAAACCCTACATGGCGAATACCATCGAAAAGCTCTTGAAACGAGTCACTGCCGGAGGCAAAGATGGGTCAGGACAAGGAGGGAAAGACAAACTCCTCCGCCTTGAACGCATTCTTCGCGCAGATCCCACCGGCAAAGAGTTCCTCGCGGAACTCATGACACATCACAACGACATGTTTACTCAGGGCGCCGCGTTTGTTGCAGCGAAAGCGCAACAAGCGGGAAGCTGGGCGAAACCCGGGGTCGATGCCGTTTGCACACGAGCGCATCCGGGGATGCAAAACCTCAAAGCTCACCTCTGGGCCCAGGAAGGAGCGGTGCGACGATGAACCAAACATTCATTAATCACCTGTTCCAACTCCTTCGCGAATTGATCCCGACAGTCTGTAACCCGGGATCTCCAGTCGCGATGAGGTTCGGAGACACAATCGACATCGCAGAAGCAGGATGGGATCGAGCGAACTTCCTCGCGAACCGATACGCCGAAAGGTTTATCTGGTTTGCGGTGGCATATCTCGGCACCATCTTTTCCCTGGCCCTCCTCGATCAGCGAACACTTATTGCCTGGCTCGCAGTCGCGTTCTTTGCATCAAGCCTCCTCGGCTTGATGCTCTACATCGTGAGACTGCGAGATGCCCTCCTCCTTCCTGCGCTTTCGTTCTTCGATCTCGGCAAGAGATTGTTGACTAAGGCGTGGATGTGGGTAGCGACAGCCTATGCGATAAGTCTGGGAGCTTCGATCTATCTCGCGCTGGTGCCGATCACGAATAGCTGGCTGCTTACACCAGTCATCATTCTATCGGTTGGAGCTGCAGGATTCTTCCATACAATCCGAAAACCAGGAATGGTGACGGGGATGGTGGTCATCGCCATTCTATTCACTGTAATCCTGTGCTTCGGAGGACCGGGGAAGATCAATGCAAAGTTCCAGAACATCGGCCGAGTGGAACCAATCGTTCTGCGACCGGATTCAACCGGAAGCTTAACGAGGAGGATGGATCCTGGAACGAAGTGGACGGCGGTGGCGGTGCATCCTGGGTATTGGACGGAGACGCTTGCGGCTCCACCTGATGCAACAGGATTCTACGCACAGCCGGATGGAAACGTAGGCGTACAGAAATACTTTCCCACGGGTTGGGCTGCTCCGCAAGAGGATGGCCCACTCCATCGCTCAACCGATAGGGACCTCCCGACCGGTATGCGATGGTACAACCCAGGCTCCACACCGGTGATCATCCGAATCCAATTCCAGTAACGAGTGTAGCGAAGTCGAATTCAAACAATGGCTTCTTTGGAAAAATCTGAAGAAGCCATTGCCTTTTTATACACATAATCCGCACGAACCCTTACGTTTCAATGCTCCTAGGCTTGCCCTGAGCTTGCCGAAGGGATATTGACTTAAAAGGAGAAGTATGCTAATATATGCCAATCCTTGGGGTAACCTCCCAAACCGGGTGCTCACAAGGAAAGAGCACTTTTACATACTGTTTGTTAACAAAACGTCCGAAACTCTGAATGCTATGCATACCTTCTCATACACTGGTACGAACTCGGCTGGCGCCCCCGTGAGCGGCACTATCAACGCAGCAAATCACGCCGATGCAATGGTACAAATTGCAGCGCTTGGAATCACCGTCGCAGGTCCTGCGGCTGTGGTAGCAGTGATGCCCAACACACCATCTGCGCCGCCTTCGAACTCGACTCCTGTCATGCCTCCATGGGGATGGGTGCTCATCGCCATCCTGGGAACCATCGTCGTTGTGGCAGCTATCATGAAACTCGCGACTCCGTCGCCAGCTTCAGCAGCACCAACCTATATGGCTCCACCCGCGGCAATCCCGCCGCCTCCCGGAAGCACGAGCGCTCCGACCGTTATCCCAGGTCCCGGACCAGGAAACGTGAGTTACACCGTGCAGGGCACACCTGGCGCAACCGTATTTGTGAACGACAATCGCTTTTCGTTGAGCATCAACGGTCAAACGGCGACAGTTTCCACAAATACAGCATCAGGAACAAGCGGAGGAGCAGGGACCGTGGGTGGCAGCAGCACGAATACCGTGATCCGCGTAGGACTGAGGGGAAAGAAGGAAATAACCATCGATCCGCAAGGCCAGTCTGACATAGTGGAAGTGGACGATCGAAGCAGTCGAATTGTCCTCACCACCGATTCAGACGAAGTCGCCGTTTTCTTTCCAAATGGGCGCAGTGAAAAACTGCCCGCCCGCGCGGAAAGAGATGTGATCGGAAACGCGTTTACCTTCCACAACCTTGGAACCAACACCATCACAGTCACAGTGCAATCAGTGATGTATCCGAACTAACCTCCCCAACCGAAAACCCTTAATCGAGTGCAGCAAAAGCAGAAAATAAGCAGGCCCTCCCTAGAGATCTTCTCAAAGGAGGGCCGCTTACATTTTGATACCTAATTTAATTCCATTGTATTCTGCTTATAGAGATAAACCCTGCTCCAAATAGGGTTAACCAACAAATTTAAAACTCAAAAAGATTGCTCTGAATGTTATGAAAAGAAAACTCCAGATACTACTCGCAATCGTCGGTACAATTGTTTCCGCACACGGGCAAATCACCATCACCTCTAAGGACATATTCCGTGAAATCGGAGAATATGCCCGCGCGTATGCAAGCACGAACGAGGTATCGGTAGCGGGAAAATTAGGCACCGCCGGAGGCCCCCAGCATTGGGACTTCTCCTCGGGCCCTACGAATCTCCTACAACTTGATTACGTAGCCGTGAGTGACGGCAATACTCCGATTCCTGGCGCTACCCTCGCAGAACGAAGAATAAATCCAGCCGACAATTCGAAATCCTGGCTTTATATCGCTCAAACTCCGGGCATAGGTCGCCAGCTCTTCGGGTTCTACAATCCGAAGTTGAGCTCCAACTCCGTACCGTTTGTAAACCCCATTGTGGATTTTCCGGAAACAATCAAATTCGGAGATGCATGGAAATCAGAAACACAATACGACGTGAGAATGATTTTGAATCAAGATGAGCCTAATCAACCGATTGGACTCTCTCTTCGGATCATCTCGAAACGCACAAGCAAAGCCGATGCGTTTGGCACGCTTGCCCAACCCGGATTAAATTCCGGCGAAGCACTACGTGTAAACGAACTCACTGAACAAGAAATTCAAATGGATTTCGAGGACAACGGAATATTTGTGCGTGTTGCCACGGAATACCAACGAACCTTCTATTGGCTACGCTCAAGATTCGGCATTGTCGCCGAAATCAGATCGAAATCAAATCCAATTCAAGCTCCCTCAGACACATTCGCCACTGCCTCGGAATTCATCCGAGTATTCGAGATGAATCGCGCTCGCAGCATTTCTGCTGAGGAACTGCGGACAGTGGAGCAAACACAAGCAATCCGACCCACGTATGGCGACTGCCCCGAGAAACTCCCGGGGAAAGATGGCCTCATTGTGGTAACACATGGATGGCTTAACCGACTACTAAGTCCCTTCTCTCCTCCAGATTCCCCATGGCTAGATTCCATAACCAATGAAATTACCTCTTATCTGAGAAAAAGCGGTGCTAACAATTGGCAAGTTTGCGCCTATAGGTGGATAGAGAAAGCTTGGGTAGCAAGTCCAACAACAGCAATTCGCAATTCTAGAGATGAAGGAGTGATACTCGGCGACTGCCTTCTCATGAATAAGTGGGAAAATGTCCATTTAATTGCCTACAGCGCAGGAGCGCCCTTAATACAGACGGCCTCGGATGTTATAAAATCCTCCCTCTCATCCGAAGTGAAAATTCACCTCACTTTTTTAGACCCATTCATGGGTCTTAATAATGAGTGGAGGACTACGTATGGGAAACGGGCTGATTGGTCAGATTATTATTTTGCTCACGATCTTGAAACAAGTGGTGAAATATTTTCTGCTACGGAAGGATACATTGAAGGGGCGTACAACGTGGATGTTACTGGACTAGATGACAACATAAATTTAGTTCAGATATTCTACTCTGCCGTGGCAGGCATTGCAGGTGCTACATGTGGAACAATAGTGAGTAGTCATCACTGGCCCGTGGACTTCTACAAGCGCACTATCAGAGAACCGGAGTGGTCTGACGCAAGGGGATTCGGTTTTCCTTTAAGTCAGGAAGCTGGAGGATGGAAAAAGGCATTGAACCAATATCCTCCTGGCAACAAATCACCAATGCTATTAGGGAAGTCGGATATCCCCTGCGTACCCCTCCCAAACGAAACGACGCCCATGTTCGCAAACCCAACATTTGAATGGGGTAATGATACATCCCTAATCCAAAGTTCGACAGGAATTAAGGAACTCATCGGCACAGGAATGCATCTCACGACTGCTTCACCAGCATGGGTTGCAAAACCCATAGAGATAACGAATGTCATAAACTTCCTCTCCTTCGAAGCTTCATTTACAAGCGAAAAGAGAGCGGAGAGTTTGCTTTCGATCTATTGGGGAACAAACGTGATAGGATTGCTTGACGAAAGAGTAACACTTCCGGGATTACAGAAGCACTCTTTCCCGATTCCCGAGACCGCCACAAACGGTATTCGCATGTTGGGCTTCCGGCTCGATCCATTCTCGGACGCCCGCTCAAGCGTAACCATCACCAATGTCGCAATTGGTTTCCGCGGACTGCGAGAATCATTCTCGCTTTCCCTTACAGGCACACTCACAAATGGAACGCCCATTCTCCAACTCAGGGGACCTCAAGGATACACCTACACGGTACAATCCTCATCAAATCTCGTGGACTGGACCACCACTGCCCTGCTTGCAAACATGAATGGCTCGGTTCAATTCACCGACTCATTAACAACCAACACACCTGCTCGATTTTATCGGGCTACAACCCCCTAAACGCAAAAGAAATAAATCACGAAGCCTTGTCTGCGCCGCAGACAAGGCTTTCAGTTTTAATACTTTCTTTTTTTTATATATCCGATGATGTTACCTACGAAAGACCCGAGAAAAAAATAAATTCCGATACCAATTAATATCGTTAAAGGGTATAAGGTAATAAGCGCAAAGTTAAAAAACGGGAGCTGCCATAAAAAAATTGGGGTGAGAACTAACCAAGGAAATCCCACTAGGACACAATCAAGACCTATGCCTTGAAATTCACAAATATGCGTCAGTATTGAGGAAATAAGAGCAATCACTCCCCCAATCACCCCTCCTCGCAACCAATACGGCCATTTCTTCCAAGTCATAACCTTATTCTACCATCTCCCCAAATAAAAAGGCTTACGGTAACGGAGTGTATGGGAGGGGATTCTCGTAACGCAATAGCCCTACTGCTCGGTGACCCACAGAGAATCCGCCCCTTCTGACCGTAAATCCGCAGGGAGGAAGGGGCGGATTCCCAAGATGGCTAAATCACCACCAATCCCGCCACCCTATCTCCCTGGTTCATATTCATAATGCGCACCCCCTGCGCAGACCGGCCGGTCTGACGCACACTTCCTAAATCCGTCCGAATCACTTGCCCCTTAGCAGAAAGTGCCAAAAGCTCAGTCTCTTCTCCAATCACGAGCGACGCCACCACTTTCCCGGTCTTGGTCGTCACATTTGCCGTCTTGATTCCCGATCCGCCGCGGCCCTGCACTTTATATTCCTTGAGCGGCGTGCGTTTCCCAAAACCGTTTGCCATCACGACCAAAAGTTGTGCCGTATCTCCCTTCTTCACCAAGTCACACCCCGCCACCGAGTCTCCGCTGCGCAATCGAATCCCGCGCACCCCTGCCGCGCCACGCCCCATAGATCGCACTTGAGATTCGGCAAACCGAATGGATTGACCTTGTTCCGTCACCAGAATCACTTGATCGTTCCCGGTGGAAGCTCGCACCCATTTGAGCATGTCCCCTTTCTTCAAAGAGATGGCGATGATGCCGGTGCGCCGAATATTTTCAAAATCTTTGAGAGGCGTTTTCTTGACCATCCCGTCTTTAGTGGTCATAAATAAATAGCTTTGAGCGTTAAGCTTTAAGCTTTTAGCAGGAAGATTCACAATCGCGCTGATATTCTCATCCGTGGGAAGCTCGAGGAAATTGTGAATCGCTTTGCCTTTGGCCGTCCGGCTCGCTGCGGGAATTTCATATGCCCGCGTCTCGAATACCCGCCCGCGATCGGTAAAGAATAAAATTTTATCGTGCGTATTCGCGTGGAAGAAATGGGAAAGAAAATCTTCTTCGGCGACATCCGACCCGATAAGCCCCTTGCCTCCACGCCGCTGCATCCGGAAGGAATCCGGCGGTACGCGCTTCACATAGCCGCTCGAAGAGAAAGTCACGATCGCATCCTCTTCAGGCACGAGGTCTTCATCGGTCATAGCCTTCAAGGCTGAGGCCACCACCTGCGTGCGGCGCCGATCGCCATACTTTTCTTTGAGGTCTTTGAGCTCGTCTTTGATCACCCCCATAATTCGTGCCGGACTCTTCAAGATAAGATTCAGTTCTTTGATAAGCGCGCGCTTTTCTTTGAGTTCGGCTTCGATCTTCTGCCGTTCGAGCGCCGCCAAAGTTTGCAGCTTCATTTCCAAAATTGCCGTCGCCTGCACATCCGTAAGTTTGAAAAGTTTCATCAAATTCGCGTGCGCATCTTCGCGGTCCTTAGATTTCCGGATCGTCGAGATCACCTTATCAATGGAGTCGAGCGCTGTCGCGAGCCCTTCCAAAATGTGCGCCCGCTCTTCGGCTCGTTTCAAATCAAATTGCGTCCTCCGGCGTACCACTTCTTTGCGGTGCTCAAGATACGCCATAAGCATCTCTTTCAAAGAGAAAAGTTCGGGCTGAATCCCGTCGCGGAGCGCGATCATATTAAAGTGAAAATCTTTCTGAAGATCGGAGTGACGATAAAGTTGATTGAGCACTTTCTGAGGCGCGGCATCGTTTTTGAGCTCCACCACGATCCGCATCCCCTCCCGGCCGGATTCATCGCGAAGGTCGCGGATGCCCTCTACCTTTTTATCGGTAACAAGTATCGCAATCTGCTTCACTAACTCCGACTTGTTCACTTGATAGGGAATTTCGGTGATCACGATATCTTGTCCTCCACGCCCGCTCTCGCCGGACTTCTTCCGATCCACGACTTCCGCTTTGGCCCGCGTCGTGACCGACCCGCGACCCGTAGAATAGGCTTGGCGAATCGCGGCGCGGTCGTACATCACTCCTCCCGTGGGAAAGTCCGGGCCTTTGACGAACTCCAGAAGTTCCTCAGTCGTCGCCGAAGGCTTATCGGCAAGCAGAAGCGTGGCATCGAGCACTTCGGTCAGGTTGTGCGGCGGAATACTCGTCGCCATTCCAACCGCGATTCCCAATGTGCCGTTCACCAGGAGGTTCGGGAGTTTGGCGGGAAATACTTTTGGTTCTTCCCGAGTCGCATCGTAGTTCGGCGCCCAATCCACCGTTTCCTTTTCGATATCGAGCAGGAGTTCCTCCGCGATCTTCGAAAGCCGAGATTCGGTATACCTCATAGCGGCGGCCGCATCGCCGTCCACCGACCCGAAGTTTCCTTGGCCTTTGACCAAGGGGTATCGGAGCGAGAAATCCTGGGCCATACGCACCAAGGTGTCGTAAATCGCCACATCTCCGTGCGGATGGTATTTGGCCATGGTCTCTCCCACCACATTCGCCGACTTCCTAAATTTCGCGAGATGCGTGAGCCCAATGGACCACATTGTCCAAAGCACACGACGATGCACAGGCTTCAATCCGTCCCTCACGTCCGGAAGGGCACGCGCCACGATCACCGACATTGCATAGTCGAGATAGGACTCGCTTAATTCGTTAGTTATTTCTCTTTTTTCTACGTTCGACATAAATTTTGGTTTCGCTATATGCTATTCGCTCTTTGCTATGTAGCTACTGAGGAGGCTTCACTATATATTCGCGAGGAGCCTGCAATGCCTGCCCCAACCATTCAACTCCTCCTTTTATATTCCCGTAAAGCACGGCGGTCCCACGATGCATCGTTCCCCAAAAGGAACGATCTTCTTGCGGCTCCTCTGCGGCAAGCGGAGAGATTTCTGCCGCCGTGGAAGCTACAAGATTATTAAAATAGAGCAACCAGACAAGAACCACAAGAAGCATCGCGACAGCCGATGCAATAAAAAGCACCTGCTTCTTCGTCGCGTGATCCGCTTCTTGAATCTTTTTTAAAAAGTCGGTGTTCATATTTATACTACTTGCTACATGCTACCTGCTACTTGCTGTATACTATGCCGCCTTGAGCGCGATTGTTTTAGTCCCCTCGATCGCCTCTAAATCCTTTTTGCGGAACACAAACTTTTCCTCAAGCGCTCCCGCTTCTCCCATTTCTTTAAGAAACGCTTGCGGAGACTTTTCATACGCCGGGATTACCACTTTGGGCTCAATTTGCCGGACCACTTTTTCCGCCGCTTCTTCAGTGAGATACCGTGCCCCGAGCCGCAAAAAAAGCACATCCGGATCGTCAAATTTTTCCAAAAGCTCCGGATCAAGCACCCGAGCGAGCGGCCCCAAAAATGCAAAAGTAAGATCCTCCCATCGCACAAGGTATCCCGTGTGCGTTTTCCCCTCTTTATGATCCGCTCCTAAGACAATTCCCTGCACTTCAATACCCTTGGATTCGAATTCTCCCGCATGCAAAATCTCCGTTTGCGCCCCGGGCGCCGCCTCGGACTTTGGAAATTCCGCTTCGGTACGCAAGACCAAATCCCCCTTGAATCGATTCGAAGTAGGGTCTATTAATATTGAAATTTCTCCGCTTTGGAGGCGGAATGAGCCTTCGCCTAAATAGGTAATAACCACGGGGGCATTGTACCAAGGATCGAAGGGCATTTCCAGCCGTATTTGCATTTATTTTCAATATCTTTATAATCGGGGGACGTATGGCAGATGCCTCAGTAAAGAGTTCGCAAACCACCCTCTTGGACGCTTTGAAAGCGGCCATACCTTCGGGCGAATGGCCTAAAGAAGGAAGCGTGGTGGAAGTAAAACTCCTCCGGAAAACTGACCGGAAGGTGTTTTTTGATTTAGGGAAATTCGGAACGGGTATCGTATGGGGAGTGGAACTCTTGAATGCGAAAGAAATTGTAAAAGAGCTTCAGCCCGGGGGCACCGTGCTCGCGAAAATCAAAACCCTGGAATCCGAAGACGGCTACATCGAGCTTTCCCTCGCCGAAGCCGGCAAAGAACGGCTCTGGCAGCAAGCCAAAGAACTCATGGAATCCGGAGAATTAGTGAAAGTAAAAATTGTAGGAGCGAACGCCGGCGGCCTTACCGCGACCCTGCTCGATCTCAAAGCTTTTTTGCCTGTCTCCCAACTCTCTCAGGAGCACTATCCGCGCGTGGAAGACGGCGACCGCCAGAAAATATTTGACGAACTCAAGAAATTCATCGGCGAGGAGCTCACGGTAAAGGTGATCGACGTAAACCCGCGCCACAATAAGTTCATTATTTCCGAACGTGAAGTAGTAAGCGGGAACGTAAAAGAACTTTTGAAGAAATACAAAGCGGGCGACGAAATTCAGGGATTGGTAACGGGGATCGCCGACTTCGGTGCATTCGTCCGGTTCGTCGATGAACCGCAGCTCGAAGGGCTGATCCACATCTCCGAACTCGCGCACTATATAGTAGATAATCCGAAAGAAGTGCTTAAAGTAGATGAAACAGTGAAAGTAAAAATCATCGATATCCGCGAAGATGGCCGCGTGTTCCTCTCTTTGAAAGCGCTCCAGCAAGACCCATGGACGACTTTGGGCGACCGTTACAAGAAAGGAGAAGAAGTGGAAGGAAAAATTTATAAATTGAATCCCTTCGGTGCGATTATCGACTTGGGCCAGGGCATTCAAGGCACCGTGCACATCGCTGAATTCGAATCTGCAGATGCCATGAAAGCTAAACTTCCCGTAGGAGACATGCAGAAATTCGTGGTAGAGGCCGTGAAGCCGGAAGAAAAGCGGATAATGCTTAAACTGAAGAAGTAGCGAGTAGCACGTAGCGGGTAGCAAGTAGTCTGGAAAGCAAAACACCTCCCGGGGGAGGTGTTTTGCTTTATATAATGTGCCGCGGGTCAGAATCGAACTGACGACCAATCGCTCTTCCTGCGAAGTTGGACTATATCATCATCCGCTTGCGCGGAGCTGGGCGCTTCCTCTGATTTTTCAGAGTACTCCCCGAAGGGATAGTCTCTACACCTTCTCCAAGTTTGGAGCTTGGCTCGGGATTGTTCTTGCGAAGTTCCCCCGAATTCACCCAGTTTTTACCGACTCATTACTGAATCGGTGCCCGAAGAGTTCAGGCGAATGCTCTGCCACTGAGCTACCGCGGCTTACGATAGCAGTCCCAGCTTACACATTTTTTATTAATCCTTCAATAGACCCCTAACTTCCTAAGAATCTCGGTGTCCTCGCGAGGAATCGAACCTCGATTACCTGCTTAGAAGGCAGGAGTTCTATCCGTTGAACTACGAGGACAAGCGCATTGATTCTAGCCGAAAAGTAGCGTAATTTGAAGGGCAACGGGCCGTAGTGTAACGGCAGCACGAGTCTTTTGGGAAGATTTAGTCCGAGTTCAAATCTCGGCGGCCCGACACTAGAGAATCTTCGAACGAAGTGAGTTAGAGTCTCTTGTGTCCCGCCAAAGGCGGGGCAAAATATAACTATGTCCGATTACCGCGGCGTGATAATCGAGGAATCTCTCGAGAACAAAGCAATTCTCAAAGAAGTGCAAATTTTAAGTACGCGAGTAAGCCAAGTCACCGACAAACATAAAACACCCTGGGTTTCACAATGGACGCTCCATGAAGTGCTCATTCCTGAATCCCACGCAGCAGAATGTGTGAAAAAAATCAGCCAGTCAATCGATCACACGCATAACGCATGGTATGCCGATTTCAGAAATTCCACCCATCACTACATAGTATTTCGTGATAAAGTTTTCTTTGTTGATCGAAAAAGCCAAGCGGAATATGATGCAGCCAAACAATATGGCATTGCACTTGGAATCCCCGAGCATCAAGTGGATTTTCATCCAGCCGTAGCCAAATGGGAACAAACTCAATGAGTCCCGTGAGAAGCAGGTCGCAGTTTCTACTTCAAAATAAATGCCTCGTGTAACTTTTTTATTGCGGTGCGACCACGGCTTCTAACAGGATGAGACTTATTACCCTAAACACCTTCGGCGGCAAGTGTTACGAGCCGCTTCTCGAATTTATAAAGCAAGAAACTCCGACGACGGATCTTTTTTTGTTTCAGGAAATGTTTCGCTCGAATTCGGACGCGACAGAGAGTCGAGGCATCCGCACGAATATGTTTGGAGAATTTTCCCAAATTCTTCCTGAATTCGAAGGTTTTTTCGCCGCCGAACAAGATGGGTGGGATTTCGAGGGCAAAGTAGATTTTGATATCTCCGCCGGACAGGCTACGTTTGTAAGAAAGTCCATTCAGGTACTCTCCACCGAAGAAACCTTCGTTTACCGCGAGCGCAATGGCGCGGTAGACACCAAAACAATACCTTCCGTGCTCCTCTGCACGAGAATCGCCATGGGCCCCAAAACCTTCTCCATATCGAACCTCCATGGCTTGGCCCACCCTCCGGAGACCCTGGCAAAACTTCATAAAGAACCGCACTTTCTCGGCCATCGAGATACCCCCGATCGGCTCCTTCAATCAGAGAAAGTGCTTGAATTTCTCAAGGGAGAAAAAGAGCCTAAAATTATTTGCGGAGACTTTAACCTCCGTCCCGACACGCAAAGCTTCGCACTACTGGCCGAACACATGCGCAATCTCGTGGAAGAATTTTCGATTGAGCGCACCAGGAGTCGACTTTCCAAGCATTTCAACAAAAAGGATTTCGATGCAGTAGTAGATTACATTTTAGTATCCCACGATGTTGCCGTGGAACGATTCGAGGTACCAAACGTGGAAATTTCAGACCACTTGCCTCTTATACTAGAATTCCATTAATATGAGGCGGCATGCGCAATTCAGCATGCGCCCTTAGCTCAGCGGCAGAGCGGTCGCTTTACACGCGATAGGTCGTAGGTTCAAATCCTACAGGGCGCACATGATACAATAATCCCATGCTTATTACTCGCTTTCGCTCCACCTGGTCTAGCTTTGCAAGGCACACCTCGACGTAAGAGGCGGCTCTCATTGATTTCTAATTGAGCCGCCTTTCTGAGGCGGTTTTAATTTTGTTCTTCATAACCACAAAGAAAGGAAACTTGTGAAATATCTCATTGCCACTCAATTGCCTCAATCCGCTGAAAGACGCTGCGCGGTAAACCTAAACTCCACGAATCTTAACATTCCCTACCTGGATGCGCTAAGCATCCTCAGAAATTCCGGCCTACATCGCATTGAGGTAAATCTCCTCGGCGAAGCGCGGCATTTAATCGGGAAAGTGCAATATGCACGAGAAACAGATTTCAGCAATGCTCCCCACATTTTGAACTGCATCACCTTCATCAAATACCTGTATGCAATTCGGGGAATATGGCTCCCAAAAGATTTTCTACGATGGCTCGAGTATGGAGAAGGCATCGCGGAGAGCGAACTGGGCGAAGAAGATATAGTCTTCACTGAGGGGCTTTTCTCAAGCCGCCCTGCGGGAAATCTTCTCATTGGACACGTCGGCCTGATGACAAATCGAAACACAGTAATCCATGCCGGGTACAGAGTAGGAGCACAGGAAATGCCGCGGAATGATTTTTTCGCGAAGTATCCCTTTTCCACGGCCCGTCGCTTGGTACCGCGAGGCACAACCCTCCTCACGTATACCGTTCCTTCACATCTCGAAATAGAAACCTCGGATGATATTCTCTATCTCATCGAAAAAAAATGGATGAGAAACAAAAAATAAGGTACAACGGAGGGCAGGAAAACAATCGTTGCCCTCCACATTTTCATGCACATAAACCCAATAAAAACTCACATATTTAAAGAAGGCGAAAACCTTCTCGCGTTTATAAAAAAATATATAAAGAAAATCCCCGAAAACTCGGTACTCGTAGTAACTTCTAAAATTGTGGCGCTCTCCGAAAATCGAACCGCGCCCATAAAAAATTCCAGAACTAAACCTGATCTCATTCGGAAAGAAAGTGAAATGGCCATCCGTACTAAACACGTATGGCTCACAATAAAAGATGGAATGATGATGGCTTCAGCGGGAATAGATGAATCGAACGCGAACGGCAAGCTTATCTTGCTTCCCAAAGATAGCTTTAAAACCGCCCGCCGTCTTCGAGATGCGCTCCGAAGATGCTACAAAATAAAAAATTGGGGGGTACTCATCACCGATAGCCGCACAATCCCCCTTCGACTCGGCGTTACCGGAGTGGCCCTCGGGTACGCCGGATTCCGAGGCCTTAAAGATTACCGCGGCACAAAAGACATTTTTGGAAGAAGATTTAGATTTGCTCAGACAAATATAGCGGATGGCTTAGCTACCGCCGCAGTATTAACAATGGGGGAAGGGAATGAAAAAAAGCCTCTCGCACTCATCCAAAATGCACCGGTAAAATTCGCCGAGAAAGTAAATCGCCGGGAATGTTCCATAAACATCCAGGAGGACATGTATAAACCTCTTTTTTCACGATTAAGAAAAAAGAGGGAGTAACATCACTCCATACTTTTAAGAACCTGCAAGTAGAGATCTTCTACTATTTTTTCCTGTGCTTTTCCACTCTTTGCATAATGATCGAGTCCTGGAGCTGCGTTTATTTCAAGAATCCAATAAGTAGCAGGCAGCTGACGGATGTCTCCCCGCACCATAAGATCCACCCCACAAAGCCGAAGTCCCATGTCTTTAGTAAGAGCGACAGCGATCTTTTTAAAATCAGGATGGATCTCCCGAGTAACATCGATTGAATCTCCTCCCGTAGAAAGGTTCGCATTGTCTAAAAGAAAAACTTGTCTCCCTTTAGCAGGAATGGATCGCATAAATAAACGCTGACGAGCAAGCTTTTTAGAAATGCGCTGGTCATTAAGTTTGAGTTGGGTATCACGACTCGAGGCTTCGAAACTGCGCTGTTTTACCAAAAGTAATTGTCGGATAGTGCACACTCCATCACCTATGACATTCAAAGGAATACGCTGGTATGCAGAAATTACCTTATCATTGAGAACCACCACCCGATAATCATTTCCCAAAACGGGCTTTTGGACTAAGACCACTCTATCTCTCAAAAATATCTCACGTAACGCAGAATAAAATTCTTTCTTGTTATATACCAGCGTCACTCCTCGCCCTTGGCTACCGCTGTTGGGCTTCACAACCACGGGGAACCCTAACTTCCGCGCATAGCGATACGCAGCCTGAAAAGTGCGGCGGGAACCGATCGCTTCCGCCCATTGAGGAGAGAAAAAAGCTTCGCCCGGTACCGTAGGATACCCCAATCGTTTCATAAAAAAATTCGCGTAGTCTTTATCGTTCGAGATTTCCGAAGCCCCGAGCGGATTTAAATCCAAGCTGGAATACCTGAAATATCGCTTTCGTCCGCGCTTAAAAATAATTTGCCCCACGATGTTCCATCGAGGCTCTAAAATGACTCGCGCTCCGATTTTTGGAGCGATCTTTTTCAAAACTTTCCCTAAAAGAGGAGAGGATTTCTTTCGCTGCATTACTATTCCGAATTCAAGGCGTAAAAATTCTCAAAAAGTTTGGAAACAAGAATCGGCCCCGTTCCTCCGGGCGTAGGAGTATAGAACGCCAATCGCGCATCGCAAAGAGCTGCATCCGATGAATCAAAATCCCCACGAAGTAACGGTTTCCCATTCACTCCCAACTTTTCTCCGGGACTGTATCCAAAGTCAATTACTCCGACTCCTTCTTTGAGCATATCGGGAGTCACAAGTCCCGCCTTTCCTACTCCCAAAATCACAAGATCGCAATTTTTAAGTAAACTCATATCCGACCCCCTTCCCAAAACATAGAGATTACTCACCTTCCCTAAAAGCGATACCGCCACCGGCTTCCCAATAAGAGTCCCCGGCCCCACAATGGCTACTTTTTTTCCCTCCAGGTTGAAATTCGTCTGTTTCAAAATTTCCCACACCGTAGCTGCCGCCGGATGGACAGCAACCCCGCTCCCATTATAAAAAGCTCCCAATGCTCGCTCTCCCAACACATCCGGATCTTTCTCCGCCGGAATCGCATTCACAATATAATGCGGATTGAGTCCTTCGGGTAAAGGAAGTTGTACAATCACGCCTCCACAATTCTTCTCCTCAGCCATCCGTCCTACCTCCTCGCGAAGTCCTTCATCCCCCAGCTCCGGAGAAAGTTTAGAGATCCCATAATCAATCCCGAGCTCCCGTGCCACCCCCTGTTTGAGTTTTTGAAAACTTTCGGAGGCCGGATCATCGCCTATAAGTACTCCTGCGAAAAACTGCTTTGGAACTGGTCTGGACTTAAGCCGGACAAGGACCTCCCCAGCTATCTTTTTCCCATCAAGAATTTGAGCCATGCGCAATGGGGGAAGTATATCTTCCTTCGTAATAAAAATAAAATTCGCCCTCGACGCATGATCCCCGCGCCGAGGGCTTCCCTTTGGCTAGCCTTCCTCCTTCCCTAAAGCTCGTGAAAGAATATCGCGTAAGCTCCCCTTGCCCAAGAAGCACGCCATTTGAAAAGCGCGAGTCCCCAACCTCCCGTTCCCTCCTGAACCCATATGAACCCCGGAGTCCCTCGCTCGTGTTCTTCCCCTACGCATACTGCCCAGTTATCCTTGGGAAGATGTTCGCGACATTGGCTGCAAAGCCTTGCGCTTGTCCATGCTCCCAAAGACAACCGTCCTCCCTCCATAGCCATACGAAGGAGCATCTCCAGCGTAAGCTCGTCCTTCAGACGATATACTTCGGCGCCATAGGTCTTCCCCCAATGCGTAGCACTGCCAGGAAAGTTAGCGTCGTGCAAATCCGGATGCCATCGCAAAAAACCGGATCGCGGACAACGATCAAGAGAAAAACCATGGGTCATCCTAAATGGGAAACTTCGCACGTGTTCTAACGTAGGGTTGTCGAGAGACTCTCGAACAGAATTGACACCCCTCGGCGCAGTTGCGGTTGCAGTCAACATAATACTCCTCCTCTGTTCTGTATGGTTATTTGATCCTTGCTTGCAACGTGAGTTTCGGGTTTCCGCGATATCCAACCGTCACAAATTTACTTCTCAAGGAACATCCCTACAGTATTTGAAGAAAAGCGTGAAAGTATCGTGAGCGTCGCCTCTTCTACGTTCTAATTTCTAAATTCTATGCCGTTATCCCCGGCACAGGAAACTGTCTCGCGAACTGAGTCACGCGCGAACGAATGCTGGTGAGCTTCGCCTCGTCCGTTCGATTGATAAGCGTTTCGTCAATGAATCCCGCCACAGTCTCCATGTCACTTTCTTTAAGCCCCCGCGTAGTTATTGCCGGAGTTCCCAAGCGCACTCCCGAAGGGTCGAGGGGCTTTCGAGGATCGTACGGAATCATATTTTTATTAATGGAAATATTCACCTGTTCCAAAGCATGTTCGGCTTCTTTACCGGTAATTTGTTTGCTGCCAAACATATCGATGAGCACGATGTGGTTGTCTGTGCCTCCCGAAATTACCCGATATCCCCGCTTCATGAGCGCCGCCGCGAAGCCCCTAGCGTTCGCAATGACCTGCTGGGCATATTGCACAAATTCCGGCTTAAGCGCCTCTCCGAAGGCCACTGCCTTGGCGGCGTTGATGTGATCATGCGGGCCTCCTTGAACACCCGGGAATACCGCTCGGTCAATATCTTTCGCAAATTTCTCTTTGCACATAATGATCGCTCCTCGAGGTCCCCGAAGAGTCTTATGCGTAGTGGTCGAAACCACATCGAAATAAGGAACCGGGCTCTCTAACTGTTTCCCGGCAATAAGTCCCGCCACATGCGCAATGTCTGCGAAAGTAAACGCTCCTATTTTATCCGCGATCTCTCTGAAGCGTTTCCAATCCATACTCCGGCTGTATGCTGAAAATCCAGCAAGGATCATCTTGGGCTTCTCGCGAAGTGCGATCGCTTCGACTTCGTCCATATCGATAATCTCCGTATCCTTTTTCACCATGTAGGGAATGATAGTGTAAAGCTTTCCTGAAAAGTTAAGCGGGTGCCCATGAGAAAGATGCCCCCCTTGGTCTAGAGAGAATCCCAATACCTTATCCCCTGGCTGAAGCAATGCCATATACACCGCAAGATTCGCCGGACTCCCCGAGAGAGGCTGTACGTTTACATGCTCCGCCCCGAAAAGCCGCTTCGCTCGTTCGATCGCGAGCGTCTCCGCCTTATCGATCACCTCATTGCCGCCGTAATAACGCTTACCTGGATATCCTTCGGAATACTTATTCGTAAGCACGGTCCCCATAGCTTCCAAAACCGCAACAGACACATAATTTTCGGAAGCAATGAGCTCCAAACCATCTCGTTGACGATTCTTTTCCTCTTCTATAACAGAAGCTAATTCCGGATCTTGTGCTTTGAGCGAGTTATTCATCGGTTTGTTGGTAATTATCTTCCGCTACTCCCGAACCCTTTCATCCCGCGATCCGACTCCGAAAGTTCATCGACTTCTTCGAATTCCAGTTTTTCCACCTTCTGAATCAAAAGCTGGGCAATCTTGTGTCCTTTTTGAAAGCTGAAAAATTTATTGGAAAGATTCATAATCCCGACGTGCATCTCCCCTCGATAACCCGCATCGATTACCCCTCCAAAAGTTTTGACTCCGTACTTATGTGATAAACCGCTTTTATCCCAAATGAGTCCTACGTGCCCTTCGGGAATCTCCAGCGCAAATCCGAGCGGCACCGTCTTGCGCTCCCCCGGTTCAAGCTCGAACTCCTCCACGGTAAACAAATCTACGCCGGCGTCTCCCTGATAATTTCCTTTGGGAACTATCGCGTCGGGATGTAATTTTTTGAATTTAAGCTTCATGTTTCATAAAGCGATCGCTCGAATAATCCTCGACCTCGGGATTCAAAACTTGGAGCTTCACCCCGCTCTGCGCAAAAACTTCTTTCGTGTCTTTGCTCGCCTGATAATCCTTCAAAGCCACCACCTTTTTTATTCCTGCGTTGATCAAGATCTTCGCACAGGTGTAACAAGGAGTCATGTGACAGTAGAGCGTCGCTCCCTCGAGAGAAACCCCAATTTTCGCGGCTTGGGCGATAGCATTTTGCTCCGCATGCGCAGTGCGAATACAGTGTTCTGTTACCGTAGTATCCTCATGCGTGACGAGGTGCATTTGGTGCCCCACATCATCGCAATGGGCCAGCCCCACAGGCGAGCCCACATACCCCGTGACGAGTATCCGTTTGTCTTTGGCCACCACGCACCCCGACCTCCCGCGCGAGCAGGTCCCGCGGCTTCCCACCAACTCCGCGATACTCATGAAATATTCGTCCCACGATGGCCTTTTGTTTTGGGATTCAGGATTCATATCGGTTATCTCTAGAATAAAGATTTTATGGCTCGAATCAATATTGCCGATACAAGACTCCCGTGGCATACCTGGCAAGTATTCGACTTCGTATTCATGGGTGCCCAACGGGATTCGAACCCGTAATGAGAGTTCCACAAACTCTAGTGTTGCCGTTACACTATGGGCACCATAAGCTTCTTCCGCTCCTCATCATAATGATGAATCAAAAAATGGCAATTATGACAAAGCCACATAAGATTCTTTAAGGAGTGGTTCTTATTATTACCATCGATATGGTGAGTTGCCAAGACTCTCCCATCTTTCGTGCGACAAAGTCCACATATTTCCGGGATTTTATGACGCCGCAGAACAGTTTTATAAGCAAACCGTCCCGTTCTCCAATTTGCATGTCTCTTGCCCACAAAAACAATATTCCTCCATTTTGTCTGGCAGGATCTACCGCAAAAATGTTTTCCACTTTTCGAATGTCTCAATGCTCTCCCTGGCTTATAAACTTCCTTGCCACAAATCTCACAAAGCACGATTCGTCCATTCCTTCTTCCGATGTGTTGGCAATTTGCCGAACAATACTTCCCAAAACCTCGCGCGACCCAAAAAGGCTTCGCATAAAATTTTGTTTTGCAGATTTTGCAGGAAACAATCGGCATAATTAAATTATAAATCTATTTTTATAAGGTAAACTATCCGTTCTGTGGATAGCCAAAATTAAAACAAATACTAAACCAAACCTTCGTTTTCTTAATACAATAACCATCTCTAAAGCTCCACAATAAGAAGATTTAATCAGGGTGACGCGTCACCCAAACAAAAATTTTCTTTGACTTGAGCGTTCTTTTTTACTATGCTGAAATGAATCAAAACACTTCCAATATGTCCAATATCTTTAAAAATATCGCCTGGGCGTTTCTCACCTTAGTACTTATTTCGTTTCTGTTCTCGCTTTTTGGAGCGAATTCCCCTGCCCCGGAAAAATTGAGTTTGAGCCAACTCGCGCAAAAAATCGCCGCCGGAGAAGTAAAAGAAGTAACAGTGAACGGAGATGATCTCGTAGTAAAACTCCAAAATGATAAAACCGCCTACTCCAAAAAAGAAACCGAGGCAGGATTTACCGAGACATTCAAAAATCTAGGAGTAGCTCCGGAAGCTTTGCAAAAAGTGAATATGGCGGTGCAAAGCCCTTCCGGTTGGCAATTCTGGGCAGGCATCTTGATCCCCACGCTGCTTCCTATTCTCGCGATCGGCTTTTTCTTCTGGCTTATGTTCCGTCAGGCGAGAAGCGGAGCCAATCAAGCCTTCAGCTTCGGCCGCTCGAATATTCGCCTCACCACCTTTGAGAAAGAGAAGGTTACCTTTAAGGACGTGGCGGGCCTCAAAGAAGCCAAAGAAGAACTAGTAGAAATTGTAGATTTTTTGAAGAACCCTAAAAAGTTTTTGGATCTCGGCGCCAGAATTCCTCGTGGCGTACTCCTCATGGGCCCTCCCGGCACCGGCAAAACCCTTATTGCGCGAGCAGTCGCCGGCGAATCGAATGTTCCCTTCTTCTATATATCTGCTTCTGAGTTTGTAGAACTTTTTGTAGGAGTAGGAGCTTCCCGCACACGCGATGCCTTTGCAGTCGCAAAGAAAGCCGCTCCGGCCATTCTTTTTATCGATGAAATAGACGCGGTAGGCCGTCAGCGTGGCGCCGGCCTCGGTGGCGGGAACGACGAACGGGAACAAACCTTAAACCAGATCCTCGTGGAACTGGACGGCTTCGATCGCGAAACTCGCGTAATTGTCCTCGCTGCGACGAACAGACCCGATATTTTAGACCCCGCTCTCCTCCGCCCAGGCCGCTTTGACCGTCGAGTAATTTTGGATCTCCCCGACTTGAACGACCGCGAAGAAATTCTAAAAATTCATGCGCGAGGCAAAGCGATTGTTCCGGAGGTAGATCTCCGCAAAGTGGCAGTTCGCACTCCGGGTTTCTCCGGCGCAGATATCGCGAATCTCATGAATGAAGCTGCTATTCTTGCCGCCCGCCAAAATAAGAAACAAGTGACTCAAGAAGATCTCTTCAGCTCCGTGGAAAAGGTCCTCCTAGGACCGGAACGGAAAAGCCGAGCCATTTCTCCCCGAGAAAAAGAAATTACGGCATATCACGAAGCCGGGCATGCGTTAACCGCCGCTTCCTTGAAAAACGCGGATCCCATACACAAAGTTTCGATTATCAGCCGAGGCACTGCCGGAGGATACACGATGAAACTGCCGATAGAAGAACAGCACCTCCGCACGCGGCAGCAATTTTTGACTGATCTCGCCATGATGCTCGGCGGCTATGTGTCGGAAAAACTTACATTTGGAGACGTCTCCACCGGCGCTTCGAGCGATCTGAAGCAAGCCACCGAACTCGCGAGAAGGCTGGTAATGAGATATGGCATGAGCGAGAAACTGGGCCCACAAACATTTGGTAAAACCGAAGAGATGATATTTCTGGGAAGAGAAATTGCCACCGAAAAAGATTATTCGGAGAAAGTAGCCGCGGAAATCGATGAAGAAGTGAAATCCTTCATTGCGCGAGCTTACACCACCGCGGAAAAATTGATCCGTACGCATAAATCCGCCCTCAAAGCAATTGCGGGGGCACTTATCGAAAGAGAAACGCTGGAGCAAGAGGAATTTGTGAGCCTCCTCAAGCCTTTCAAAATCAAACCGGTGGGGGCGTAGGAAGATTTGGTATACTGAAAGAATGAAAAAATCGGTACGCAACACGCTCCTATTTGCGAGCGTGATAAGTACTTGTGGGCTCCTCTATCTTAATCCATACCACGCAGAAGCGACGGACCTCGGAGCTATAATTTCTTATCCCTCGTATAAAAAGACGGAGCAAATTACCTACACCTGCACTTCCAAGGAAAGTGACATGTGTAACTCTATCCAAAGTTACTACACAGAAATAAAAAAAGAGTATAGCCCAAGAGGAAACTTCATTAAAAAAGAAATTATAGGACAAATCCCCGGTGCCGGCTTCTTACAAAGAACACCTCTTGAAAAAAGTTCCACAAAGAAGGTTACCCTTTACAAGCAATGGTGGAAAAAGGCTTATGGGATTCACTCTTGCACCGAGGAGCACACATTTCTCTCCGCCATCCGAAGTCTTGTGAAAGTAGTTCAGGGAGACATTTTTGTGGAAGAAAATAAAGAACGAAAATCGTGCACCGGTCCCAAGGGTACAGATTCCGGGTGGAAAGAAGCCGAAGACGAACCAGATATCGAGATGAGACCGTACAAAGGAACAGGGGAAACAATTACCCAAACCCCAGGAATGTCCACCAAGTTCTCGGTAGTAGAAAATTCGGCCGCTCTCCTCACCCTCACAGTCCCCGAAGCCCGAAAGATCATTCCGAGCACTATGAAAGAAGTGTGCAAAACACTTCCTGGAGATCTTATAAAAGGATGCATTGAGGGTGGGGTGGGAGCAATCTCTCCAGATGGAGGAATTATTACGGGGAGAATTACTGCAAAAATAACAGAGAAAGGCGAAGACATTCTTTTCAAAACCAATCCTGTGTGGGTCGTGCCACTTTCCGTAAAAGCATATGAACTCCTTCCTTTCTCCGGGTATTCCATGTTTGAGGTAGAAGAAAAACAGGTGACGTGCGCTTCCATACGCGTTGGAAATAAGTCACTCGATGCAAACTGTCGAGTGCTAATCCCATTAAGCAAGAAAGAGCCTTCGAAAAATGTCACCCCAGACATTCCTGGAGTGAAATACTTTCGATACGAAATTGAAATCGCAGGCAACGCGCAAAAACAAGTACAGAAACCCGCACGCTCCCTCCTCGCCTCCCTCTCGGATATGGGAATACCCTCCGCCCGCGCGGAAGGCGCCGGGCTGCGCTTCGACGATGACGGCTTTCTTATAGTACCTTGGTGGAACAGCGAGGATTTGAAAGTTGAAGAAGAAGATGCAGAAACTCAAACTAGCCCCCTCGAAGTGCTCCGCGCTCGGCTAAACTCTCTCCTGCAACAGATGCAATCGATCCGCGCTCGAATCGAAGAGCTGAAATGGTCTCGATAGACATAGTGGTGCACGTGCCTTCGCTAGAGCGAAATAAAAGTAAATACTCTGTCGGCCTGGGAGGAATCGAACCTCCGTCAGAAGTGTATAAGACATCCGCTCTTCCATTGAGCTACAGGCCGTTAAAGTAATTTTCAAAAACCTTCAATGCCATGAAAACCTTCTTCGCTAAAGTAGCATCTCTTACAAAGACATTGCAAGTACCATGTCCGAACCCCCTACGGTAAGTAAGAGAATTAAATTTGCTGGTTTTGAAATATGGAGAGCGAAATTGGGATAAAGGAATATCTAACTCTTTCGCCCATATCCCCATTTCCTTTTGAGGATTCATATCAGAATAAAGCTGTAGTTTGACAATAATACGACCGCGATCCACCTTAAGAATCTGCTGCGCCCACTGTATAAAAGCCTTGATAATTCCCGGATTGGTATTGGAAATCGAAATTTCTCCCCGCATCGATTTCGCGCCTTCTCCCCAGTAAAGAAAAAGTCCCCCTAAAAAGAGTTCACGGTCACTCAGAGGCAGAATAACTTTCTCCTGCTCAGAATATATTTGATGCAACAACTCTTCCTTTTTCTTTCTACGAGTTGCAATATAATTTTCTATCCTTTTTCTATTCCAGTCCCGAACCTCTCGTAATCTTTCCATAGAAAGAGGAAATGGACGAAGCCAATAACTCAAGGTGCTTTTACTCACACCTAACACGCTGCGTATCTCTCGATAACTCTTACCGAGTTTACGCAACTCAATAGCCATTTGTTGCTCTGCTCTCTTAGCCATAGAACCTTCAACCTATGCTTAAATTATAGCATAGTAGAGGTTCGAAAGTCTGCTACTGCTTTGTTATCGAATCAAACCGATCCATGGCTTGGCCGGCTTGACTGTTGAAGGTGTTGATTGCCTGTACCTCCGCATTGATCTGATTCACAATGACTGCCACTTGCCGCGCCGCTCCCGGCACTCCTTTAAATCGAGCTTCGAGCGCTTGGGTGAGTTCGCTTAAATAATTACTGTAATTAATAAGTCTATTCAAAAGCGCCAACCGGCTCGCAATGGACTCGAGCGCCGCTTGTCGAGCTCCAAAATCTTGAATGCCCGAAAGCGCCTTGGTCATATTCCCAATCTCATCCGCGAGCGCCACTGCTTGATCTCGAATATCCGCGCTCTGTTTGGCCGCGGCAGTAGTGATGGAAAGCGCCTCCGTAAATTGCCCCTTCTTGTCAAGCTCGTTTATCTTCTCTAAATTCTTCGCCGAATCGTTCGAAAGATTCACGATGTTCTGCGCAATGAGGGCACCGCGCAACCGAGCATCCTGAAATTCTGAAGGAATAGTGCGGGAGAAAGAAAACAGCCGACTCACCCCATATCCTCCGAGAACGATAAAGGCAAATATTGCGAATAATGTAAGGCGCCGAGACATGTCTATACGTAGACTTTGTACCGTATCCCCCAAAAATAATCAATCCCGTGAAAGGTCCGCGCGCGATCGCGGCGGACACTTCTGGTTCTCCACGCTCTCCAACACGGGGCGCTGCTAGTTCGATTCCCCTACTCATCAAGCTAAAATTAAAACACCCACCTTACGATGAGCGTTTTAATTTCAGTGAGCGGGTAAGGGGAATCGAACCCCTGTCATCAGCTTGGAAAGCTGAGGTAATGCCATTATACGATACCCGCGCCTGGTACTTTTGCCTTACACATACTACCTACTTCCCTCCTCCTCCTCAAGCCCCGGGCTGAAACTCTACTTTTACCCGGAAAAAATGCCGTTTCCCGATTTTCACCGCATCTCCCGTGCGTATAAATACAAGCTCGGCAGGGTTTTTATAAGCGGCATTGTTTACGCGCAGGCCCCCTTGAAGCACAAGTCTGCGAGCTTCACTCTTACTCTCCGCAAGCTTCGAAGCTACAACAATTTCTACCGCGGGAATTTTTACAGCTTCGAGCGCGGGCACCGCTTCCGCAGCTTTCGCACTTTGCAACACAAGCGTGGGAAGTTCCCCGCTCAATTCTCCCTTAGAAAACAATGTATCGAAGCGCTCGATCGCCGCCTGCGCCGCTTTTTCTCCGTGATAGCGTTGCACGATTTCAAATGCCAAACGAGATTTCACTTCTTTGGGATTCACCTGGCGATTTGCAAGCTTGAATTCAAAATCCTTTATTTCCCGTTCCGCCACATCAGTGGTAAGCCAAAAATACCTAACAATAAGAGAATCGGGGATAGACATAACTTTCCCATACATTTCGTGGGGTTCTTCGGAAAGAGAAATATAATTCTTGAGGCTCTTGCTCATCTTGCGTACCCCATCAAGCCCCTCAAGGAGAGGCACGGTAAGCACATCTTGCGGGGGCAGCTCTCTCCTTCCCATAAGAGTTCTACCCACAAGCAAATTCAAGAGCTGATCCGTCCCGCCACATTCCAAATCTGCCTTGATAGCTACGGAATCATACGCCTGAAGTACGGGGTAAATAAGCTCATGAAGATGCACCGGTTGATTCGCTCCCAATCGCTTCTGAAAATCTTCTCGTTCCAAAATCTGCTGCGTAGTGAGCGAGGCAAGGAGCTGCAACATCTTTTTCCCATCCAATTTTTTGAGCCATTCACTGTTGTAGTGAATTTCTACTTTTCTCATGTTGAGCACCCGCGAAGCCTGCGCAATATAATCTTTCATATTACGCTTCACCTCGGCCTCCGTAAGCGGTGGACGCGTACGAGTCTTCCCGGAAGGGTCTCCGACTTGGGCAGTAAAATCTCCGATAATAAGGACAATCGTGTGCCCTAAATCCTGAAACTCGCGAAGCTTCCAGAGCACGACTGCGTGCCCGAGGTGTAAATCAGGAGAAGTAGGATCGATTCCTAATTTAATGCGCAGCTTCTTCCCACTTCGAAGCTTCTCTTTGAGGTGCCCCTTATCGATCACGTGCTCCACATTGCGCGTGAGGAGCTGCTCAATCCGTGCCTCGTCCGCTTTTCGCATGGTTCCCATTCTACAAGAAAATTCGGGTTCAGGCGAGCGTCTCTTGCCTTCCCCTCCTTGCTTTTGGTAGGTTGTGAATACTGAATGCGCGGCATCCGCCTCTCACCGACAGTATATTGAAAACTTAACAAGGAAGGAGGAAGTATGGATAAACTTCTCATAAGGGTTTTTCTCGTACCCAACCCCATCCCCCCCGCAGTAGCATTCGCCTTCTTCCTGTTCAGGAAACTGGGAATGCTAAGTAATGAGGTGATTATCAAATACCACCATCATCGCGAAGGAGGATATGGAGAAAGCGCTGCACTGATCCACTTTTTTGGGAACGAAGCAGTTTGCCGCATCGCACTTCTCAAAAAATCCAAAGATAACAGGCTCGTGGATAAACTCCAAGAACTCATTAGGGAACGGGCTCCGCACGAAGAGCAGACGCTTCTTCTCAAGATGCTGAACTACTTCTCAGGAAACAGCATGGATGCGGAACACCACAAACGCCTGGGAAATCTGATGGTGGGGTTTCTGCGACTCACCTTGCACCACCACACGCCGCGACAGATTCTTGAAAAAGCGGTCCTTTATTTCAATCAATATCTGGTCAGGAAAATAAGTCCATGGAAAGAATGGATTGGTCCCGATCATGTTCCCGATCCAGACATTTCGGAAATCAACGGACAACGTAGGCCCATGGGAGAGCGACGAGTATTCATCCCCATCTCCATGCGCGAAGGAAACCAAGAAGTTACAGCGCTCACGCTCCAAGACCTCAAAGCTGGAAGGATATGCGATCTCAAAGGCAAGCGTCTCTTCGGCGTCATTGGCGGCAATCCTGGCGTAGGGAAAAGCACCCTTGCCACCTCGCTCATGTTGCACATGCAATGTATTCTTCACACTCTTTCGACATACCGGGGATGGGAAAATACAACACTCCAGGTAAAGCGAGTTACTATGGATCTCGCAACCCCCACGAGCGATGCCATCGAAAAGGGTAGGGGCAAAATTAGAGCTGAAACGAGTGCGCTTAAACGTCCCTGGACCCAAGAAATGGCATGGGCTGCACTCGAACACGTACACCAAACCGTGCGCTCGGGAGCAGACATAGTGCTCGCTGATCTTCCGGGGAAAATTACGCCCGAGATTACAGAAGTTGTAGCTGCACCTGCCGACTTCTGCATTCTCCTCGGGAAAAACCCCGATGAATTCCCTCCTTGGAGAGAGTTTATGCATAAATTGGGAGTAATTATCCTGGCAGAAATGATCACCAATGAAAGGCCGGGAATTATCACGGGATATGAGCGGAACAAATTCCTCACAGGCACGATTCAGGATCCCGATCGGACTATCCGGCCTGATGGAGTGGTAAGCTTACTTGCCGAGCTCCTCCTTCTCGAGTTTCTCCCATCATTTGTGGAGACACGAATTATAAAGCTACTCTTGGAAAACTGGCTTCGCAGCACGCCCAGTTTCCAAAAAAAATAAATCAGCGAGCCGTCCTGACTCTCAAGAAAGGGCGGCTTTTGCTTTTAACTGCTCTTTATAATCTCATCCACTAGCCCATAATCTCTCGCCTCCTGAGCAGACATATAAAAGTCGCGATCAGTGTCTTTTTCAATTTTTCCTATCGCTTGCCCGGTGTGCTTCGCAAGAATCTGATTGATCTTGTCTTTGATCTTGATGATATGCCGCGCGGTGATCTCCACTTCGATAGCTTGCCCTTCTACTCCTCCCATCACTTGGTGAAGCAAAATTTCGGAGTTAGGCAACGCGAATCGTTTACTTTTTGTGCCTGCCGCGAGAAGTACTGCGCCCATCGAAGCTGCCATCCCCACGCACATCGTGGCCACATCTGGCTTCACGTACTGCATCGTGTCATAGATCGCAAGTCCCGCCGTCACCGACCCTCCGGGAGTATTCAGGTAAAGTTTGATGTCCTTCTTAGGATCCTCGTGCTCCAAGAAAAGAAGCTGGGCAATCACTGTGTTCGCCACCGCATCTGTTACCGGTCCTCCAAGGAAAATGATCCGCTCTTTGAGCAGCCGGGAGTAAATGTCATACGCACGCTCTCCATATTGGGATTTTTCGATAACTGTAGGAACAAGATTCATGTGTTTAGTATAGAGAATTGGGGAAAGAAACGGAAGAATGTGTGAAGTTTAGAGAAACGGCACCAAAAGCAACGCAATAATGTTGATGATCTTGATCACAGGATTGATGGCCGGTCCAGCCGTATCTTTATAAGGATCTCCCACCGTGTCCCCCGTTACTGCCGCCTTATGCGCATTGGAACCTTTCCCTCCGAAATTTCCCTCCTCTATATATTTCTTTGCATTGTCCCACGCTGCCCCTCCGGAAGTCATCGCAAGCGCCACGAAAATTCCGGTAATGATCGATCCCAAAAGTAATCCGCCCAGCGCCCGGGATCCCATGAACCACGCGACAAGTATAGGAATCGCAACGGGCAGAAGAGCCGGCACCACCATTTCCTTAATCGCAGCCTGAGTCACAATGTCTACGCACTTTGCATAATCAGGTTTTGCAGTCCCCTGCATAAGTCCGGGGATTTCTTTGAATTGGCGCCGCACCTCCACCACCACACTGCCTGCCGCCTTCCCTACCGCCCGCATTGAAATCGAGGCGAAGAGATATGGAATGAGTCCTCCAATAAGGAGCCCTGCGATCACCTGCGGATCCGTAAGATCAAACGTTTGCGCCGCGTGCTTCGCCGCGAGATCATGCACGTAAGAAGCAAAGAGTACCACCGCCGCGAGTCCCGCCGAACCGATCGCGTATCCTTTGGTCACCGCCTTCGTGGTATTTCCTACCGAATCGAGCGCATCAGTCACTTCCCGCACCGAGTCGGGCAATCCCGCCATCTCGGCAATTCCTCCGGCATTGTCAGTGATAGGACCGAACGCATCGATTGCGACGATAATTCCCGTCATCGAAAGCATGCTCATCACCGCAAGTGCTACTCCATAGAGGCCTGCAGCATAGAAAGACAGCAACACTCCCCCTACGATCACAAGCACCGGCAAAGCAGTGGCTTCCATCCCCACCGAAAGTCCCGCAATGATATTAGTTCCGTGCCCGGTTTCCGAAGCTTCCGCAATCGCGCGGACGGGTCTGAATTTTTTCGAAGTATAGTACTCCGTAATAAGCACGAGAAGCGCAGTCACTGCAATTCCCACAAGCATGGGGATGAATAGCGCCGAGGTGTTGAGCGTCACACTCCCCACCCGAAGCACTCCATCATACCAGCTCGCCAAGAATCCAAATCCTAAAAGCGAAAGCAAGCTGGACGCCGCAAGTCCTTTATAAAGAGCGCCCATTATGGAATTTGATTTTCCCAACCTCACAAAGAAAAGCCCCAAAACAGATGCGATCGCCGCGATTCCGCCCATAATAAGAGGCAATGCAATCGCAACGGGAGTATTCGGAAACGTGAGCGCGCCTAAGAGCATCGCCGCAATCGCGGTCACCGCATACGTTTCGAAAAGATCCGCCGCCATGCCGGCGCAGTCTCCCACGTTGTCTCCCACATTATCTGCGATCACTGCGGGGTTTCGAGGATCATCTTCTGGAATTCCAGCCTCCACCTTCCCTACCAGATCCGCTCCCACATCCGCCCCCTTGGTGAAAATACCTCCTCCTAGCCGAGCGAACACGGAGATCAAACTCCCTCCGAATCCCAGTCCTATGAGCGCTTCCACATTCCGAGTGAGTGCATAAAATACTGCGACTGAAAGTAACGCGAGACCGACTACGAGAAAGCCTGTAACCGCTCCTCCTTCTACTGCCACCGTAAGCGCTTCTTTGAGCCCCTTCTTCGCCGCTTCCGCAGTTTTTACATTGGCACGCACTGAGACATGCATTCCCACATAGCCCGCGATCCCAGACGCTACTGCTCCCACAATGAACCCCAACATCGTCGTGACGTTCACGAAAATACCAATGAGTACGGCGATCACGACCGCCACCATTCCTATCGTTTTGTATTGCCTATTCAAATAGGCGTTCGCGCCCGTTCGCACTGCCCCCGCAATCTCTTCCATGCGCGCATCCCCTCCCGGACGCACCGCAATTCTCCTTCCCAACCACCCGGCGGCGAGGATTGAAATCACTCCCGCCACCACTGCAAATGCCACTGAAGACATAATAGTAATTCGTTATATAAACGACCTTGGCCTTTAATTATTTATTCCTTTGTCTCTTCCGACGACTTCTCTTCTCTATTTTCTTCTCCAAAATCAGTGGTGCCTGCCACTCCACCTTCTTGAGCCTCCTCGGGTCTTGTCTGCGACCGTACATCTAATTTCCATCCAGTAAGTTTCGCAGCCAGACGCACATTCTGTCCTCCTTTTCCAATCGCGAGGCTCAATTGATCTTCGGGCACATACACGCGCGCTTCTCGCCGGGGCAAGACTTCCACATGCTCCGCCTTCGCCGGCGACAAAGCATTCCCCACAAACGCGGCGGGGTCCTCAGACCATTCAATGATGTCTACTTTTTCTGGTCCCAACTCATTTGCTACTGCCATGACGCGCGTTCCGCGTTGTCCTACGAGTGCTCCCACAGGATCCACTCCTTCTGCTTTTGAAGCTACCGCGATCTTAGTACGATTTCCCGCTTCTCGCGCAATAGCCTTAACTTCTACCACTCCCTCCGCTAATTCGGGCACCTCCATTTCAAAAAGTTTAGCTACAAACTTAGGATGCGATCGAGAAAGTACAATCCCGGGCAATCGCGTATCTTCTTGCACCGCGAGTACCAAAAATCGAAGTCGCTCACCGGACCGATAGTGCTCCCCCGGGATAGATTCATTTGCAAACATTACCCCCACAGTGCGACCCAAATCCACATACACGTGTCCACGCTCAAACCGTTGCACAATCCCGCTCACAATCTGTCCTTCTTTATCGCGCCATTCGGAAAGAATGGAATCGCGTTCAGACTCGCGAAGTTTTTGCAAAATAATTTGCTTGGCAGTCTGCGCCGCAATACGGCTAAAATCTTCATGCGTCTCGAGAGGAAACAAAAGTTCTTCCCCCACGCTGGCATTGGGTTTTACTTTTTTCGCTTCGGCAAGCCAGACATGCCGATCAGAGTTGTAGCGAGGAAGTGCGGTTTCCCCCTCTGCCGCAGTCTCAGGAATTTTTTCTTCTTCTCTCTCCTCTACCACACGGACCATCGATTCATCCACGATAGTCTTTGCCTGCCAAAATCGAAGCTCGCCCGTTTTTCCATCCAACTTGGCTTTGATTACTTCGCCTCGAGTTCCATATTCTTTTTTATAAGCCGCCGCGATAGAAGATTCGATCGCCTCCAGCACGCGCTCCGGCTGCAAACCTTTTTCCTCGGCCACCTGCTTCAAAGCTCGAGAAATATCTTTTATATTGAGCATTAATTTTTTGTGCCTCCTTAATCTAAAAATTCCGCCGACGCGGAATCTCAACTATTTATACTGTACTCCCGTAAAGGCCCTACGTCAATCCGGCAATATTCTCATAATGAGTAATTCGCGTCACCACATTATCATCCCCTAGCGCAATAGCGACCAAGTCTATCTGCCACCCCTTCTTAGATTCTTTCTCATATTCCCCATTCGCAAGAAGTTCACTAGTCCTACTTAACCGACCTAACTTTGCCACTGTAAGATGGTCTTCCGGCAAAAGACTTCCTTGCCGAATTGTTTTCACCTCTACAAATATCAAAATGCCGGAAGGGTGGCGCGCAATAATATCAATTTCTCCCCAAGGCCTACGAAAATTCCTGCTTAAAATTCTATACCTCTTTTCAAGGAGGAACTGGCAAGCAATATCTTCTCCAAAAACTCCCAGCTTACTGCTCATAAAAGCAGTGTATAACGGGTAAACAAATAATGTAAAATTAAGATGTAAAACGCGAAACATGAGCATCTCACCAGAATATATAAGAGGGTTAGTAGAGGGAGAAGGATGCTTTACATTTTCCAAATCGAATGGGAAGAAAATACCAGCCTTTGCAATTAGGATGCATATGAGGGACCAGGAACTATTAAAATCGGTAAGGGATTCATTAGGCCTAAAAAACAAAATATATACATATCATTACCAAGGAAGGGATGGATCAAAAAGAGGCCCAATAGCAATTCTTATAGTGAGGGAATTTGGACCATTAAAGAACATAATAGTCCCGCTTTTCTACAATAAGTTAATCGGAAATAAAGGCAGACAGTTTGAAAGTTGGTTAGAACAGATAGGAATCGACCCTGAGGTTCCTGAAAAATTTAAGTTTATACATAAGCTTCATAAATCAGGCTTCTACGACAATTTGGATAAAATTTAAATTGTTTGTCGCTTTACAAGGCCAGGAAGTCTTAAAAACCAGGAAATCTAATAAAAAAGGTGTTTGTCAGTTATTTATCAAGAATTTATATGGGAGACAAACAAAATTGTTTATCAAAATACAGCATCAGGCTAAAATACAAGGTCATTAAACTTTTGAATGTGGTATGCTTATCCCATGGACTCAAAGAACCTTTCTCAATATAAGACGGAGTTAGAAAAGCAAAAGGCGAATCTCTTAGAGCAAATCGCTTCTCACTCCACGCCCGAAATCATGGGTAATGATGTAGATTCTGGAGATGAAGAAACGGATGAAGCCGAGGAACAGGGGAATCGCCTCGCGATCGCACAAGGACTCCGGGAAGATTTGACCGAGATTGAAACTGCGCTCGAAAAAATCCAGCGGGGCACCTATGGTATTTGTGAGCGCTGCGGTAAAACTATAGAAACAGAAGTGCTCGCCACGGCTCCCGAATCTGCGATGTGTCGGGCGTGCAAACAAATTTCTTAGAACGAGAACAAAGTTCTCATGCGCGAACATTTGGCGCGAGTGCATTCTGCAGAACTCGAAGGCATACACGCGAAGCTGATTGAGGTGGAGGTCGACTTAAATGTCGGCCTCCATGCGTTTAATATAGTAGGACTCGCTGACAAAGCATTGAACGAAGCTCGCGAACGAGTGAATTCTTCTCTAAAAAATTCTGGAGTAAAACCTCCTAATAGGGAGAATCGAAAAATTACCGTGAATCTCGCTCCCGCCGATGTGAAAAAAGCTGGAGCACAATATGATCTTGCAATCGCCATTGGGTATCTCCTTGCCACACATCAAATAAAAAAGTTTGAAACTCACGACAAAATTTTTATGGGTGAACTTGCGCTCGATGGCCGACTTCGCCCAATACATGGAGCCTTGAATATTGCGCACATGGCCGCAGAGAGGGGATTCCAATTTTTATTTCTCCCCAAAGAAAATGCGAATGAAGCCGCCGTAGTGAAGAAGGTAAAAGTAGTGTCGGTCGAAAACTTATTGGAAGCGATAGAAATTATAGAAACGCGCCGTCCGCTCGTTCCTCACACATATGAACCTCCGAGACCGCTCACATCAAATGCCCCGGACTTTGCTGATATCAAAGGACAAGAAAATGCGAAACGCGCATTGATGATCGCTGCCGCCGGCGGACACAATCTTCTGATGAGCGGTCCTCCCGGAGTAGGGAAGAGCCTCCTCGCTCACGCCATGGTGGGAATTCTTCCGCCAATGAATTTGGATGAGTCCATCGAAGTTACAAAAGTGTGGAGCGCCGCAGGAATTCCAGTGGGAGGATTACTTGCGAGTCGCCCCTTCCGAGCCCCGCATCAAACCGCCACGCTGCCCGCGATCGTCGGGGGAGGATCGGATCCAAAACCGGGCGAAATCAGTTTGGCGCATCGAGGAATACTTTTTCTCGATGAATTTCCGGAATTCCAGCGGCATATTGTGGAGTCGCTCCGCGCGCCCATGGAAATGGGCGCGGTACGCGTTGCTCGAGCCCGCGGGACACTTTCGTTCCCTGCGCGTTTTACTCTCGTCGCTGCCATGAATCCGTGCCCGTGCGGGTACTACGGCGATCAAGAAAAAGATTGTAAATGCGCCGCGTTCGAAGTTATACGCTATCAAAAAAAGATCTCCGGACCCATTGTGGACCGGATCGATCTGCACGTATCTGTTCCGAGGGTCCCCATTGAAGAACTCCGGACTCGCAGCTCTTCTGCTATCTCAAGTAAAACAATCATAGAAACAATTGCGGCTGCCCGCGCGCTGCAGGAATCCCGTTTCAAAAATCTATCCATTAGCACCAACGCGGAAATGAATTCGCGCCAAACCGAAAACCTCATTCATTTGCAACCCGCCGCCGAAACATTCCTCGAAAAAATAACAAAGACAAATCTTTCTCCTCGAAGCTATTTCAGACTTTTGAAAACCGCTCGGACAATCGCGGATCTTGAATCGCAGGAATCCGTAGGAGCGGAACACGTGGCGGAAGCCTGGAGCTACCGGATAAGAGAAGAAGCCTGAAATAAAAAACCGCTTTCGCGGTTATCCAAGTCTACTTAACAAAAGGATTCGCTACTCCGTGCACCTCGAAATGCACGTGGCACCCTGAAGCATCTCCGGTATCACCCATCGTTCCAATATCCTGTCCTTGGCGCACATAGTCTCCCACTTCTACAGACACCGACCGCAGATGAGCGTATCGCGTCCGTACGTTCGCTCCGGCCGGATGCTCAAGCAACACAAAATTACCATAACCCCCATTCCATCCATCCGTGCTATTCCCATGTTTTTCATCAGGGATAACCAGTCCCTCTGCCGCAGCAACCACGGGAGTCCCGCAAACTCCGGCAATATCCACTGCATTTTCCGGATGTAATTTCCCCCAATTAAATCCACTCGCGGGCATGGTGAAATACCCCTTGAGCACCGGTAGGGGATTCCCGGAATCTGCCACTCGCTTAGTAGTACCCGGAATAATAAGCCTCATACCCGGAGTTAGCTGCGCAGCATTCACGGAAGGATTGGCTGCGCCAATATCCTTTGAACTCACCGCAAAAAGTTCCGAAATAGACTCAATCGTGTCTTTCTCCTTAATGGTGTAAACCGTCCCCGACACGGGGGGCACTTGAAGCAGCATTCCGATCCGCAGACTTTTCGCTTTCATATCGGCATTTGCTTTGAGCAAAGTATCGAGCGAAATTCCAAATTTCGCCGCAATCTTCCCCGGAGTGTCTCCTCGCATCACTTTATATGTAGTAAATTCCGTGCGAGGAGCAAATCCTGGAGTCTCCCCAAAAGCATCCAGAGTGGCGACGAGGAAAGAAACTTTTGAATCTACTCTCGCCTCATGGGAGTTCGAGGATCCTATCCGAGGCTGACTTTCGAGCCACGCAAGAAGATTGCGATTGTTTGGCTCCGTAACAGGGCCTCCCCATATACCCTTTTCCCCTCCTCGAACCGGCTGGACCAAAGATGTAAAAAGGCCTACAAGAAGTAATCCCCCAAGCAAAAAAAACGCCACAAGTAATGGCCTCTTTCCTCCCTCCTTAAGCGGTAAAATAGCTCCCATTTTCGATAAGAGCCTATCCGTAAACCCGCTCCGCGCCCGCGTTGCAGGAAAATTCATTTTCCTGCAAGGCACGACGAGGAGATTAGTACGATAGTACAGCTCCGAGGAGTAACACAGCAGGAAAATGAATTGTCCGCAACCCTTGGGGATACAGCAAATTTTCTGAATTCCTGCGTTACACCTCCTCGCCGTACTCTCCGAGTACGCCATCGTCAGTAAGCCTTGGAATTCCGAGAAATTTGCTCGTATCGCGGCCGGAGGGGGTTTTCGGATAGGCTCTGGCCTATAGTATACTGGAGCGGCCCTCTCGCCGCAATATGAAAAACTCTTCATAATATAGGCACTTTTATGGACTTTTCCACTTTAAATCCCCAACAGCAACGTGCCGTGAAAGCCGAAAACACGCCCCTTTTGATTGTGGCAGGAGCAGGCACAGGCAAAACCCGAACCCTTACGAGCAGGCTTATGCACCTTATTGAACACGGAGCGCCTGCCCACACTATATGCGCGGTTACCTTTACAAATAAAGCCGCTAAAGAAATGGCGGAACGAGTGCACTACAATCCCAAATCTGGAGGCTTCATCGGCACCTTTCATTCCCTCGGGGCAAATATCTTAAGAAAAGAAGCTAAGGAGCTAGGCCGTACCTCACACTTCACTATTTTTGATGATCACGACAGCCTTTCCGTAATAAAAAAAGTGCTAAAGGAGTTGGATATTAAGGGCGGCAAACCTCCGCGCTTCCTTCAATTCATCTCCTATATAAAGAGCGGCGCCGGAAAAGAAACCCTCTCGCTTCGTCACCGCGAAGAACAAAGAGTGTTTGAGCGATATGAAATGGCGCTCACTCGAAATAACGCGTTCGATTTTGACGATCTTATTGCGAAAGTAGTTTGGCTTTTCGAAAATCGTCCCGCCATTCTCGCGAAGTATCAGGAAAAATACCAGTATATCCTGGTAGATGAATATCAAGATGTGAGTCCTGCGCAATATACCTTAATCCGACTTCTCTCTGGGCCTAACAAAAATGTGAGTGTCGTGGGAGACGATGCTCAAATGATCTATGGATGGAGGTATGCCAACATAGAAACGTTTCTCCAGTTCGAGCGGGATTGGCCGAACGCGCAAGTGGTACTCCTTGAGGAAAACTATCGCTCGTCGGGCACGATCGTACACGCAGCCTCAGCGGTGATCGCGAACAATATAGTAGCTCGGGAAAAAAATCTCTGGACGCGCAACCCAGACGGCGAGGTAATCACGATTACGGAAACGTTAAATGAAGAGGATGAAGCAGAATGGATCGCCGCACAAATTTTGGAAGGGAAGCTCTCTAAAGGAAACAGGCAGGGAAGTACCGCGATTCTCTACCGCACGAACGCGCAATCCCGTGCAATCGAACAAGCCCTACTCAAGAAAAACATTGCGTACCGAATTTACGGAGGCTTAAAATTTTATGACCGCCGCGAAATTAAAGACATTGTGGCAGCGCTCCGCCTCACAATGAATCCCAAAGATGAAATGAGCCGCGAACGGTTAGAAAAGGCTTTTCGCGTCCGAGTTTGGAAAGCCCTTCTTCCAGTGCTCGAAGAAGCTCTGGGGAAACCTCCTCGAGAAGTAATCGAAAACTTTCTCTCCACTACAGAGTATTTCGACTATCTTGAACGAGAAACGATGAATCCGGAGGAGCGGCGCGAAAACATCAATGAGCTGCTTCGATTTGCAGAAAGCTTTAGTGATCTGGGAACCTTTCTCGAACATATTGCGCTCGTGCAATCGACCGACGACGTGAACGCGGAACTTAAAGCTAAAAGCTTAACGCTTAACGCTATGCCGGTCCATCTCTCGACCATTCACCTTGCAAAAGGCCTAGAATTCGACCAGGTTTTTCTCGCTGGCTGCGCTGAAGGAATGTTGCCTCACAATCGCTCTATGGAATCAGAAAACGAGATTGAAGAAGAACGCCGATTGATGTATGTAGGAATGACGCGAGCGCGCCACGAGCTGGCGATTTCTTTCTCCGGGATTCCTTCCCGATTCATAGGCGAAATTCCGCCCAATCTCGCGGAGTTTCTTCGCACCGAAACCGCGACAGACCCTTCTTATTCGGATTCGTATTCCGACGATTTAGAAATCCAATTGGATTAACTGTTTGTACCAGTCATAAAAATAGGAGCACCCTGCCTCCACACTCCACTACACTCATCCGAAGCATCTTTGCAGGTTTGTATGCCTTGGGTATAGAGCCCTAGCCACCATACTCCGGCGCGCATAGTTTGGTTGTCATAATAAAGAGGCGAGGACAAGAAAGTCATAGGCACCCAGATCGAACCGATGGGCGGCACCGTGGGCCCCGTCACTGGAATCCAGTACGCGTTTTCACACGTGCACATCAAAGGCTGCCCAAGAGTGGCCCCAAGTGGAGGATTAGCCGCAGAAACAGGGAGAATTCCGAACCAAGCGAGGAGACGGTCAAAAAATCCTCCGTCCCTCTGAAGCCTTGCTAATTGAAACTGCTTTCCTAATTCTCGGTTCTCCTGTCGCGCAGTGGCTCTAAACTTTTTAAAAAAGTTCTCAAATTCTGCACGCATCATTTTTCCTTCCTCCACTTTTAAAGCATCCTCAATAAGACCTAGGGTAAGCTCATCGAATCCAAGCATCCTCTTCTGCACCAACACAGCCTCGCCATATACCTTGATGCCTTTCATAAATGCAAGCTTTGCAGAAATAAATTCTTTCCAAATAAGCAATGAGGGTTTTATTTCTACAAACGAATTGCGTTCCAATGCCTGCTCCATTAAATTAGCCGGAAGAATTGCCACTCCATCTGAATTTCGAAGAGCCGATTGAAAACGCTTAGAATCAAACTGCACCTCTCCAGAAAAAGCAATGAAATGCTTTATATATTCCTCAGCAGTTTTCACACCCGAAGAATCCACTGCGAGCTCCGAATCGGGAATAAGGGGGAGAGCAAGAGTCTCTTCTGAAAGAGGGGGGGTATTAACCGAGACAAAACTCTTCACCGGCTCGGGCACTTCGACCGAATACGTTCGAGAGGAAGTAGGTAAAAAATCGCTGCTCGGTAAAATCATCCCATTCTCGTTTTCCATAGGAACCAGCCGATCGCCCTTAGAATTCAAAAACGCGTTGCGAGCCCCTTCTTCTAAAGAAGAGGGGTATGAATCTTTTGGATAAACCGCCTGTGGAAGCGTAGGCTGCTTCCTAAACACGAACAGAGCCAAAAATAAGAGAAGTATAAAGAGACCACTTCCTAAAATCACCAAAACTTTGCCCCTGGTACTCATATAGGGAGATTATACCCGTAACGGTTCTTCCTTCCCATGAATGCCCTCCCAAGGCATAATAGCCCCAAATGGGACAGAAGCTTGGTCAACACTTTCTAAAAGATAAAAGCGCGCTTTTTAAAATTACGGCGGCCCTTGCTCCCCAAAAAGGAGAAACGGTAATTGAAATAGGGGGAGGACACGGGGAACTCACGAAAGAGCTTTTAGCGTTAAGCGATAAGCTTTTAGCGAGCCCCCCAAAAATCGTAACGATAGAAAAAGACGCGCGACTCGCAGAAGAGCTTCGGATAAAATTTGCCAAAGCCAGAAATCTAGAAATTGTAGAGGGTGATGTTCGAGAAGTGCTTCCCTCTCTGATCTCAAAGCTCAAAGCTCAAAGCTCAAAGCTGCCCTATAAAATAGTAGGAAACATTCCTTACTATCTTACAGGGTTTCTCTTACGTCTTATCGGAGAACGCGAGCCCTCTCCCCAGCTAACGGTTCTTTTGATTCAAAAAGAAGTAGCGGAGCGACTCCTCGCCAAACCTCCGCATATGAATAAATTGGCGGCAAGTGTGGGATTTTGGGGAAAAGGTAAAATTATTCTCCAAATTCCCCCTGGAGCCTTTTCTCCTCCCCCTAAAGTAGAATCCGCAGTCATTCAAATTTTCCCCATCGTGAAACAAGGAAAAGAAAAAAAATATTTCGCTACAGTACAATCATTATTCAGCCAACCTCGAAAAACAGTGCTCAATAATCTTGCCGCCACCCTCCAGCTCCCCAAAGAGAAACTCGCCAAAATCCTGAAAGAGAAGGGGATCGACCCCTCGGTCCGCCCCCAAACCCTCTCTCTTTCCCAAATTCACTCCCTCACCTCCTTTTTCTAGAGAAAAAGGACGGGGCTGTGCATAAAACTGCATAATTGTAAGTTTCGCGGCGGGTATAATAGAGGTGGCGTATTCTATCCACAAGGAATGCGCCGGTTATCCACATGCCCGATATCAAAAAACTTATTTCCGGCTTCCTCTTCTTCTCTGTGTTAGCAACTCTCTTCTCCTTCGGCACCTCGAGCTTCTTGGATTACTTACGCTCTGAAGCCACTCCCTCTCTCTCCACCTCCAAATCCGCCGCTCCCGAAAACGCGTTTACCTCGAAAACCCAATCACTTTCTCCCTCCGCCTCTCTTAACTCCGGACATGCGAGCTCGACCAACCTCACTCGCCGACTGGGAAACATTTTGGCAGGGGAAGTAATTCGAGTAAATGATGCGGTAGGCACCCTCAATGGTCCTGCGAATGGCCTTACCTCTCCCAACCGCACCACCCTCGAAACACTTATTACACAAAATCTAGTAGATGCTCCTGCGCTCTTAAAAGAACTTCCTGAATTTCCGGAAAGTGTGAACGAGAAAGAACTTTCTCTGATTTCAAATCCCAACGAACAAGATTTCGCCCAATATATTGCGACGACTGAAGACGTCCTCAATCGTACTATTCTGAGCAATGATTTTGAGAACCTGCAAAAAAAATCCGCCAGTCTCGAAGCAATTTACGCCGGGGTAACTGTATATAGAAGCGCCACGCAAGCTCTTTTGAAAGCGAGTGTGCCTCAACCTCTTTTGGAATTTCATAAGAAGTTACTCACGCTCGTCTCGAACCAGAAAAAAATGGTGGACGTAGCCTTGGGAGAACCAGACGATCCCTTAAAGTCGATCGCAATAATTAAAGAGGTAGAAAAACAGGCGGAGGGGGTACTCTTCAGAGACATGCAAAATCTCGCGAGGGAAACCGAACTCCTCGATCTTTCTTCTCTCTCTCCTCAAACCCAGCTTTCTTTGCTAGAACGCCTTTTAGGAATTAAACAAGCGTTTGCCCAGGGAAGCCGCGTACCAGTATTAGACGCTACGCTGAATAAGATTGCTGCAAAACTCACAGGGAATGAAGTAGCTGATGATAAGAAAAATTGGCTCCAACGCTTGTGGGATTTGGCCCAGAAAGTGTTTCTGCAAGAACTCAAAAATCAGCTTATTGCGATGCTCCAGCAACAAATCGTGAGCTGGATCAACGGCGGTGGAAAACCTCAATTCGTGACAGACTGGAAAGGATTCTTATCGAATGCCTTCAATAACGCTGCGGGGGCGGTAATAGAAAAACTGATTCCGGAACTTTGCTATCCCTCGGAGCTAGGAGCATTTTTGCGTATTTCCATTCAAGCCCCAGGAGTCACCGTCCCCGTCTACACCGGCTGCACGCTGAATCAAGTGGTATCAAATATAAAAAATTTTTATAGCAACTTCCACGCCGGCGGCTGGATCCAATACGGAGTCACCTTCCAACCCACGGGGAACTTCTTCGGCATCATGATTGAGGGTCACGATCGGGTAACGAGAGAAGCAATTGCCGCCGCCGAAGCCGCCAAAAATAAAGCCCTCGCCGGAAGCGGATTCCTAAGCACGGAAATCTGTCCCTCGACCGGCAAACCACCGGGGCAGGATAAAGACGGTAATCCTCGCCCGTACGGCCCGATGCCAGACGGCTCTAACCTGGCGGATGGCTGTCCAGGTGGAGAACAACCCATCGTGCGCACTCCCGGAAAAGTGTTGGGCGACACACTCACCAAAAGCCTTTCCCTACCAGCGGACACCATTATCAATGCGAATGACATTGCAGGTCTGATTGCGGTGGCCGCAGACGCGGCGCTCACTCGCCTCATTACCTCGGGAGTTTCGGCGATTAATGGGCAACCCACCGGCTCGGGACTCTCGCAAGTAAGCTACGGAAGGGGAGGGACCGTGACAGTCACGGATTGCTCCGCCCTCACTGGGCAAGCCCTTCAAGAATGTAATATTCAAAAAGAAGTTACAGAATGCGACACCGGCAGAAAGAGCGGCAGCACGTGCGACACCGCTCGTGAGCAGATGGAGGCATTGCTCGATGAAAGAAATTGTAAGAATTTTTCAGGTCAAAACTTACAAGAATGTAAGCTGCGAAATCAGGTGACAGTCCAATGCACGGTAAAAAGCCAAGCTTGTACCAATGCGCGAAAACAACTTGAAACCCTTCAAAGCGTGAGATTTGGAGTAGCTGGAATTGTAAGCGAATCTCGCAAAACTTCCGGAGCCGAAACGGTACCCGATGACATATACTTCCCAGAAGAAGGAGATATCCTCCTCTCCGGCTTGGAAGATTTGGAGGCGCAGAACCCCAAAGTAAATCTGTATGACGCAACCACCGGCCAAAACCACACCTACAAAGACCGGTTCGCTTCGGAGGCGGTAGATGGAACCCTTGACTCCTATTCCGATAATTATGGAGGGGATAATAATCCTGGCTGGTGGGAGGTGACTCTCTTTGCCCCCGAATACCTCAATGAGGTGAAATATGTAAAGTACTTAAGCGAAGAAAAATTTACATTAAAACCCTATTCAATTGTAGGAGCTCAAACCGGCACCCAAGCGGGTCCATTTCTCGTACTTTTCGAAGGAGATGAAAACACGCGCTATGAAATAGACCTTACAGACAACAGCGAAGCTGATAAGAAAGTGAACCTTTCCCAAGAAACAGCGATGAAAAAAACATATCGAGGCCCTGGCTCTCGAAACGATCCTCGAAACTGGACGAATGTAGGGAACATAAAAGCAAACACCGTAAAAACCACGAAGGTGAGATTTGAAGCTCAAAGAATAGTATTTCGTGAAGTGGAACTCTTCCGCCATCTCCGCCCGGTAATTGATGTCTCAAAAGTGCCCGCCTCGTTCACGAAAAAACAGGCCACTAATATCAATCCGCTTTTACCTCAATGGGTAACCGCCAAAGCCTACCCGTATTACAACAACCCCCAGCCAGCTGATCAATCCAAAATCCAGGTGAAAATAGAAGATTCCGCACGGAACACCATTAAACCTCTAAATCCAACCTCTTCTCTGTACACCCTTCCTCCCGGCACCTATCGGCTTACCTACACCTTAGAAGTGGACGGCGTAGCCGCCACCCCGCGAGTGCGCACCCTGACTGTCCAACAATAATGAACTTCCTTTTTTCTATAGTGAATCGACTCTGGCGAAAACCGATAATCGCCTTGGCAAGTATCGGAATATCTACCGCCTTCCTGTTGCCTTTACCCACTCATGCCCAATTTGGGGGCTGGCTCACCGGCCTCTTTGGAATTGGCAGCGTCCTGGGAGGAGCCATAGGCTGGGTGGCCTTTGTGATTGCATATCTTGTGACCTCCGTAGTGGGATTTTTCCTCTCTCTCATGGTCATCGGGATAGGCATCATGCTCGAGCTGAATACAAATATCATCAATACCACCGCGGTACAAAAAGGCTTCGAGGTTTCGCTCCAAGTGGCAAACCTGGGGTTCGTACTTGGCATCATTATCATCGCTATCGCCACAATCATCCGCTACGAGTCGTACGGAATGAAAAAGCTCCTCGTGAAACTCATTGTCGCAGCTCTTCTGGTTAACTTCAGCTTGGTCATTACAGGGGGGATTCTAAACTTCTCCGATCAATTCTCGAAAGTATTTTTGACCGCTCTTCCAGGAGGCGGAGGGGGAACGCGAGGTTTTCACGAATTTGCTAAAGCCTTCGGAGGCGCTTTCAATCCTCAACGAGCGATACTCAATCCCACTCTTTCTCAAGCAGACTACACCACTGAAATGGAAGACTTGCAAAAAGTCGGAGGGGCAGCTGCAGCTGGCCAGTCTCTCGGAGCCATTTTTGCCCCTTTTATAAGTCTCATATTCGCCGCGGTCATCCTTATCGTGATCTGCATTACAATCGCGGTATTTTTCTGGATGCTTGTAGTCCGGTACATCTATATAGGGATGCTCCTCATCGTCATGCCTCTTGTCTGGCTCCTGTGGGTTTTCCCTAATACCTCGAAGTGGTGGTCCTCATGGTGGGATAAATTTTGGAAATGGACCTTCTTCGCCCCTGTCTCGCTTTTTTTCTTGTGGCTTGTGATCATCACCTCGGAAAAAATGTCTCAAGAAGGAGGCACGAATCCATACGCCGCTTTAAAAGGATTGGGGCTTACCTCCGCAGATGATACGAGCTTCCTTACGGGGCTTTCGAACTTCGTGTTGGGCGGCGCCTCAAACACCATTGGCACTTTCCTCCAAGCCGCAGTGCTTGTAGGACTCTCGATCGGAGGAATCATTGTCGCTGAAAAATTCGGGATTGCCGGAGGCCACGCCACGAAGTGGGCGGTAAAAGCAGTAGGGAACTGGGGTATCCGCCGCTCTAAGCAACTCGGCGGAAAAGTACTCCAAACTAAGGGCTGGGTACCAAATATAGCCAATAAAATGATGTCCGGCGGGTATGGTCAGAACAGCAGTAATCGATTTATGAGAGGGCTAGGAAAAGCTGCTAAATTATCAGGCGTACAATTCGCAGGTCAAAAAATAGGAGAGGCTATTCAAGCCGGGGAAGTAAGGATAACCGGCAAGCTCGCCAAAGAAGAAGCGGAAATTGTGAAGAAAGAAACCGCCGGAATGACCAATCAGCAAAAAGCGAATTTGATCCCGGGAGCGAACATGGCTCGCCGCATTGCGCTTATTGAACAAGCCACAAAGGAAGGTTGGCTCGATAAGGTAGATGCGAAATATATTGCTCCGGATCAAAAAGCCGCCTTTAAGCGATTTGGGAAGGAAGAAGCGTATGAGAATGCGCAAAAAGCCACGGATTGGGCAGGTTTGTCCAAACCCTATCTAGAAGCAATGACCGAAGCTGAAAAAATTGCCGGGGAGGAAGCGGAAATGTGGGCGGAAAGAAAAGGCCTTTCCCGCGACACCGAAGTATCGGAAGCCGGTAAAAAGGCTTATGAAGAAGCTAAAATGCACGGAGACAACGACAAGGAAGCTGAGGAAGCACGCGACAAAGCAATAGCAGTAGCCCGGTATAAAAAAGGTCAAGTCGCCTACGAAGAAGCAATCGCGCACGGTGATAGCCCTGAGAAAGCCGAAAATGCGAGAGAGAGTGCTCTCCAAAAAGCCAATGAGCCTTCCGAGTTTGAAAAATATGTAAAACAAGCGACTCAAGCTGCGCGAGAAAAGGCGGAGGTGGCCGAAATCGACCCCGAAACTGGCAAGCCTACAGGAAGAACAGTCAACGCGCTAGAAAAACAAAAAGAGATACAGAAAAAAGTAGAGGAACTAAAGAAAGGCGACAAAGTGCAATATAAAGAAATATTTGGAGACAAACCTGCATTCGGGTTGAGCAAAGAGAGTATTAAAATAATGGCTGAAGTACTTGCCGAGAAAATGGCACACACCAATCAACAGCTAGTCCCTCAAATTATTGGGAAGTTGAATGCGAAACAACTACAGAGTTTCGAAAAATTGATGAAAACTACCTACAACAAAGGAATCAATGCCTCCGCGGGGGATTTGAAAAAGAAATTGCAAAAAGGCCTCGACAATCTTAACAAAAGTCTCGCCAGCCACATGACGAGCCAAGAACATGAGGCGCATGTGCATGAAGGCGAAGACCATGGCGAACACGCACACAAAGAAGAACACGCGCCAAAGGTAGAAAGTCCTTTCGGCAGCAGTAGCGGCGGCGGAGGAGACCACCCCAATCACTAACCCATGAACCCTCAACCCACCACAATTGCAAACGATCTAGTCTGGCAGCGCTGGGATATGCTCCCGCCGGACCTGCGCGAAGCCTTGGCCTCCGAAAAAAACGGAGAGCTCGTCTCTCAAGTTTGTGAGGCCGAGCACCTCTCCGAAGAGAAGTACCGAGAAGTGGCGCGTATCGCTTCGTGGGTATTTTTAGGCTTCCTTCATCCCGAGGATGTGGCGAACGAAGTAAAACTCTCGACGGGCATACACCCCGAAATTGCGAACAAAATCGCAGTTACACTGAACTCCAAAATATTCGGCTCGCTTCGCGATGAATTAGATGCAGTCTATGCCCCTCCTGGCACACATCCCGAAGAACACGCCGCTCCCACCCAAATGGAAGATATTCAAACTCCGGATGCCTTTGAGCAAACCCTCGAAAAGTTAAAGCCGGAAAGTGGTGAAAATTCCTTCTTTAAGGAAGCCCCGGTAACGCTCGATTCATTAGAATCCTCGCCCGAAATCACTCCTTCGCCTTCTTTCACCCCTCCGCAAGATATCACTCCCCCCTCGTTCGATATGTCATTCACTCCGCCTCCAGCGCCCACTGAAACCCCTCCTGCCCCAAATGTGCCTTCCTCCTCTACCGATGCCACTCCATTCATCCTTCACGAAGAACCGGGGGCGCCTTCACTTCCACGCGTGGAGGATTTTTCTCTAAACATTAAGCCAGAAGAATTTGGACCTTCCGAATCCGAGGCTATACCAGTTCCGCAAGCCAATATTGAGATTGGCTCGGAGGAGAATAAGGAAACTGCAGAACAACGTAAAACCGAAAACGAAGAGCGAATCGTGCACTACGCCGATCTTCGCACCCCCTTAGAACCCGCTGTTCCAGAAACCCCTCTCTCAGCCATAAAAGAACCGGCTGCAGACGAACCTCCGCCTATGCCCCATCCCGAAACTTCCAAGAATGACGTGCTGAATTTCTCAAACTTTTCGAACGATTCCGAAATTCCGCCGCCACTTCCAACAGAAACTCCCCCTGCTCCGGAGCCCATCTCCCCGAGTAAACCCGGATTTTTCTCCCGCTTTTTTGGAAAGAAAAAAGAGGTTTTGGAAACTGTCTCTCTGTCCGAAATCCCGCCTCCTCCCGCCCCGGAAGCTCCCTCCACGCCGGAGAAGCCAGGAGATGATATACTCGACCTTGACTCGTTCGACGAGCCTCCCGTTCCGCCAAAATGATATATTCTTACTTAAAGCTAAAAGCTTAACGCTTAAAGCTAAATCTGATGCAATTCCAAGTTCCTCAATTCATCGAAACCGAAGATAAAATTGTGGGGCCTTTGAGCCTCAAACAATTCATCTATATAGGAATTACGGGAGGAATATCTCTCATATTATATCTTCTCGTGGAACTATGGCTGTGGCTCTTGGTCTCTTTGCCCCTTGTTGCCATAGGTATCGCGCTTGCGTTTGTAAAGATCGGGGGGCGTTCTCTTCCTACCGTAGCTCGTGCTGCATTCTTCTACTTCTGGAAACCTCAAACGTACGTATGGCAACCCCAGGATAAGAAAACTGCTCCTGCTCCCGTACTAGAGCCCACCTCTCCCACTTCGAACGCCTCCCTCGAAGAAGTGCTCTCCGGATTGGCCCTGCGAAAAACCTGGCAAAAGCTGCAAACCGGAACCGGGAAAATCTCCCCGGGAACCTTCTTGAACCAGGCCGAGGATCAATTTGCAGTGTTTCGGAAAAAAACCGGCGAACGGCACGCTGCCCGCCGGGTAGACTACAGATAGCTACATAGCTTTTAGCTTCCAGCTTTAAGCTTTGAGTCCAATATGTATGTAAAATCCTACAAAGAACTTATTGTATGGCAAAGATCGATTGAGCTTGTAATTGAAGTTTACGAACTCACTGCACAATTCCCAAAAGAAGAGATGTTTGGTCTTAGCATTCAAATGCGGAGAGCTACAATTTCCATACCATCAAACATTGCTGAAGGCTCTCGCCGAAAAGACATTCCGGAATACCTCCACTTCCTAAGAATAGCCGACGCGTCTTCTGCAGAATTAGAAACTCAACTCATAATTGCGAAACGCCTATATTCTAAACTGAACTACGCACGAGCCGAATCTCTCCTCGATGAAGTCCAGAAAATGCTTTACGGGATGAAGGAGAAACTTGAGCAAAAAAAGGTACAATAAGAAGGTCTTCCACTTAAAGCTCAAAGCTTAAACCTTAAAGCTGTTCTATGCCAAAACAATTCGCGAACGCTCAAGACTTAGTGGCTGTAAAAGAAGTCCGCGATGGAGTACTGGTACTCCGCGACGGCAGCCTACGACAAATCCTTATGGTAAACGGGATGAATTTCGCGCTGCGTTCGGAAACGGAACAAAATACCATCACTTCCGGGTATCAAAATTTTCTGAACACCCTTGATTTCCCGCTCCAAGTTATTATTCACTCCCGAAGAATTAACATCTCAAAGTACCTCGACAAGTTGGGAGGATTTGAAAAAACCGAACCCTCCCCACTATTACGAAACCAGAACTCAGAATACCGGGAATTCATCCGGGGTTTTGTGGAAAAAAACGCTATAATGGAAAAAACTTTTTTTGTGGTGATCCCCTGGGTAACCGTAGCCCTCCCCTCGACACGGAGTATCCTGCGTTTTATTCCATTTCTAAAACAAAACGAGAATGCGGCGGCGGCGGCCGCAGAAGAAAAAGAAGGGGATTTCAAAGAATCCTTGGAGCAACTTAATCAACGCACCGCTCAGGTTATCGAAGGTTTAAACGCGATCGGTTTGGAAGCCGTGGCATTAGGAAATAAAGAACTCGCGGAAATGCTCTATAACTTTTATAATCCTGAATCCGTCGAGAGAGAAGATCTCACCATTCCGGGCAGCGAAGCTAAAACATAATCATGGAAGAAACGAAGCAGAACAACCCCACAGACATTGCGAAAATCATCGCTCCTGCCGGAGTGGAGGTCACTCCGAACTATTTGAAAATCGGGAACAAACTCGCCAAAACCTTTTTCGTGCTCTCCTACCCCCGGTATCTTTCGACCGGCTGGTTTGAGCCCTTAGTAAATCTTCCGAATTTGCTTGATGTATCGATTTTCATTACGCCGATCAATACTGGCGATGCGTTGAAAAACCTGCGTAAAAAAGCCGCGCAACTCGAATCTCAAATCGCCGACTCGGAAGAAAAGGGATTGGTGAGAGATCCGCTCCTCGAAACCGCTTTTAAGGATGTGGAGAATCTTCGGGACACCCTCCAGCAATCCGAGGAAAAACTTTTTAATACTTCCGTGTATATTGCGATTTATGCCGACACCCCGGAAGAATTGGCGAAACTGGAAAGCCAGATAGTCTCCCTCATGGAAGCGAAACTTGTCTACATCAAACCTGCCCTCTTCGAACAGCTCGAGGGCCTGCTCTCAGTATTCCCATTCGGCAACGATAAACTCGATGTACACACTCCCATGAATTCGAGTCCGATCTCCTCATTCTTCCCCTTTGTTTCGGAAGATCTAACCTCGAACGAGGGAATAATGTACGGGATCAATCGTCATAATAACAGCCTGGTCGTATTCGATCGCTTCTCACTTGAAAACGCCAACCAGGTGGTATTTGCCAAATCCGGCTCGGGAAAATCCTACTCCACCAAACTCGAGATCATCCGCTCGCTCATGGTAGGCACCGAGGTAATTGTGATCGACCCGGAAAACGAATATGAACGTTTAGCCCGAGCCTTAGGAGGGAGCTTCTTTAATATTTCTCTTTCTTCCGAAGAACACATTAATCCTTTCGATATCCCCATCATTCCGGAAGGGGAGTCCGCTTCGGACATTTTGCGATCGCATATTGTAAACCTCGCAAGCTTAGTGAAGCTTATGCTTGGGAAACTCACCCCCGAAGAAGATTCGCTGCTCGACCGAGCGATCACCGAAACATACGCTTCGCGTGAGATTGTTGCGGGAGAAGATTTTAGCGGCAAAGAACCCCCTCTCCTTGAAGACTTGGAGACCGTGCTCCGAAATCTCGAAGGGGGACGGGCAATGGCGGAACGCCTCTATAAATACACGAAAGGCTCCTTCGCGGGCTTTGTCGACAAACAAACGAACATCGACATTGGAAATCGCCTCATAGTGTTTTCCATTCGGGACCTCGAAGAAGAACTGCGCCCGATTGCGATGTTTGTGATTTTGAACTTTATTTGGAATCTGATTAGGGCCAAGCTCAAGCGTCGAATCCTCATCATCGATGAAGCCTGGCTCATGATGAAAAACGAAGACTCGGCCACTTTCCTCTTCGGCTTAGTAAAACGAGCTCGAAAATACTATCTGGGAGTCTCTACTATCACCCAAGACGTGGAAGATTTCCTGCGTTCTCCCTATGGCCGCCCTATTATTACGAACTCCTCCCTGCAGCTCCTTTTGAAACAAGCCCCCGCCACTATCGACGTAGTAGCGAAAGCCTTCGATCTCACGGAAGCCGAAAAAGGCCTGCTTCTCGGGGCAGAAGTGGGGACTGGGTTGTTTTTTGCAGGCAAAAAACATGTAGCCATCCAAATTATAGCCTCCTACTTCGAAGACCAATTGGTTACCACGAACCCCGAACAGCTTTTGAAAGAAAAATAATTTATGGCGGAAGAGTTGGAAGCAGAAAATGGGGAAAGAAGCGAACCCGAACCGAAAATTTCCGTAACCGAAACACTCCTTATCGGTTTTGTATTCGCCGCGATAGACGCGGTGGAAATAGGAATTATTTTCGTGGGTCTTGATGATTTTTGGATATTAGATACCCTTGCCTCCACTATTTTTGTGTATCTTTTCCTGAAGGGAATTCCTCCCATCCGCCAACTCATCACCTGGCTTCTAGAACTCTTTCCGTGGTTGGGGGCAGCTCCATTACTCACCGCGGGTTGGATTTGGACGGTATATGCCGACCATAATCCAAATTCTTTTGCAGCAAAAGCGGTAAATACGACAGTGGGAGTCTCCACCGCGATGCGCGGCGGGGGCACCATGATGCAAAAAGTACGAGCGGGCGCCGCTGCAGTCCGTGCCGAACAAACGGCCACCCACGGAGTCGAACGATCGGGGGTGCACCAAGAGAAAACCGAAAAAACCGCGGTGAGAGCCGGGGGCACGGAAGAATTAGGTGAAAACTTCGCACAAAGCCCAGCAAAATCAGGAAGTACTGTTTCGGATGAAGCAATGGGCGCCGAAAAAGACCCCCTCGAAAAACTCCAAGAAGTCATGACGAAAATGCCTGAACCGGAAAAGCCCCGTTCGAAAGATGACTAAAGTAAACTGCCACTCACGGCATAATGCCGAACCCTTGAAATCATTCATTCTGCCCGTAAGCCTGCAGGGAAGAATGAGTGAATTTCAGGGGTTATAGGATAAGAGGTGTGGAAATCTACTCAAGCGAGAAATATATAGAGCGGATATAATTAGGGGAACATGCCTAAAGCCATTCTCGCATATAGCGCGCTTCTTATTCTGGGGGGGTTGGCCACCACCCTTCCTCTTCACGCTCAATCCGCCCCTCAGGTCATAATAAGCTGGCGGGCCTCTACCTTTACTCCCGCTGGCTATCTAGGAAAACCTCTTCCTACTGCCGAGTCCCGCATCGAAGCGTCGGTAGAGGCACTTCAAAATGGCCGTCTTATAGATCTCTCCAAAGAAACCATATATTGGTATGTGGACAATAACTTTGTAAGTGGAGGAACCGGCATACACTCCACGTTCTTCCGAACCCCTCCTCTCAAGTTCAGTCCAATCTCTCTCCGAGTAGAAATTCCGACGCTGAAAGAAGGAGTTATTAAGGGAATTACCATCCCGGTTGTATTTCCGGAAGCCGTAATGCAAACCCCAAGCACCCCACTTCGCCCTCCTTTAGCGCTAAAAGGCCTTCCGTTTTTTTTCAACGTTGATTTCGCCGAAATTCTCTCTTTCGATTGGATAGTGAATGGCGAAAAAGCCGCGGCTTCGGGCGAACCTGACGTACTCACGATTAAAACCGTCCCCGCAGGTGCTGCTCTGAACGTCACGCTCTCGATCTACAACCCTTTCTCCGAAATAGAAGCAGCCAAAAAGGCGAACACGCTCATCATCCCATGAAGAAACTTTTTCTTAGCCTCGGTGTATTGGGAATTCTTCTCATAAGTCCCGGGGCATCCGCTGCCGAGATCAACCCGAATATTCCGGGCACAAATCCCACCTACGGCAGCCCGGAGGGAATTCTAGGTAATGCCTACCAATTCGCGCTTCTCTTAGGAGGGCTCCTCGCATTCGGTGCAATCGTCTACGGAAGCATCCTCTACATTCTGGGCGCCGCGAACCCCGAAAAAAAGAGTGAGGGAAAGGATCGAATCACCCAAGCACTCCTGGGTCTCGTACTACTATTAGGGGCAGGAATTATTCTGAATCTCGTAAATCCCCAAATCCTCGCCAAAAATCCGCAAGGCCCTTCGTTCCTTATTAAAGGCCTCGAAGGAATCCGAGATACAATAGACCCTTCAACTACCTTTCAGGAATATAACAAAGATCACGAAGTGTTCGAGGCGGCGAGAAAAAGAGCGGCAGCAAATACTCAAGAGATACACGACTTAGAAACCCAGGCTGCCAAGCTAAGACTCGAAGGTAAAACCTCCGAAGCTTTAAAACTAGAAAAAGAGGCCGCAAACCTGCACACGAACTCCGCTACCGATTTTTTTACTGAAAAAGCCAAGCTCCTTGCCAAAGAAGGAGCCCCCACGGAAGTTCAAAAAGAGGCTCTAAACAGAATATACGACTCGCGTATAAAAGAATTCCTCGATAAAAAAGATCAGGAAGCCGCAGCTGCGGCCCTATTTGAAAGATTTAAGGCGAACGTCAACTTCGATGCCGAAGTTACGGCCAACGGCATGGAAGCGCGCCTGAAACAAAGTGCGATTGAAATGGCCCAAGCCGCCGCGAGAGCGGGCGCAGGAGCAGGCGCTGCCGGGGCACAATTGCCGAACACTACTAAAGTAGCCTCGGATGTAAACAAAATCATGCAACAGATTTCAAATAGCGCCGAAACTCGCGCGCGAGATCTCGACAAAAATGACCCTCCAAAAGCCCAAGCGATGAGAGAGGCTGCCTCTGCCGCAATAAGTAAAATCAAAGAATCATGCGCCAAGAAGAATTTAACCTGCAAAGATTTTAAGCCCTAACGATGAAACGCCTTCTGTACCTCCTCATTTTTTTGGTAGTACTCGGTCTTATCATCGGAGCGTTTTTCTACTTCCGATATGAAAGTCCGACCCCTCTTCCCGAGCCCGCTCCGGGAACCGACCTACCACTAGCCCCCGCGTCGCGAACGACTCCAGCGAGCACCACTCCTACCACTCCCGCCATCTCGCCCGTTCTCCCTCCCCCGCAAACCGGGCCGGTGAAGCTTCTCTATACAAACCCCGTATGGGACTTTGCGGTAAAACCCGATGGGGGAATAATTGCACTCGAACCAGATGGAAAAATCGTAGAGGTCCGCGTAGGAGGAGTGAGTACCCTGAGCCCTACTCCCATTTCCAATCTCCGCAAGTCTACCTTTGCTCCCGATAGCCTAAGGCTACTTACCCTTTTTGGAGGAGGAGAAACGGGGTTCGAAGCAGGCCTCTTTGATATAAGAACCAAAACGTGGCAGTCTCTTCCTTTGCAAATCCTCGATGCCGCCTGGTCTCCCACGGATACTCGCATTGCCTACCTGGCGGAAAAAGGGGGCGTACTCACTCTGGGCACAATTGATGTGGCCGATCCTCGCGCGAAACCGCAAGAACTTTTTAAGAGCCGCCTCAAAAATCTCATTCTCACCTGGCCCTCTCCTAACCAAATTTTACTTTGGGAACGTCCGAGCGGCCTCGTCCCTAGCTCCGCGTGGGCATTTGATATAAAAACCCGCCTTCTGTCGCAATTTGCCCTGGATCAATATGGACTCACTATGAACTGGGGGAAGGGAAGCGTCACCCAAGGATTAGCGTTCACAGTAGATAAGTTCGGAAAGAATGGCTCTCTCTTCCTTCTCTCCTTGAAAGGTGAAATAGAAGAAGAACTTTCTTTTCTTACGCTCCCGGAAAAATGCGCGATGAGTAACTTGCGTCCCACTGCCACCACTACTCTCCGGACCCTCGTATGTGCAGTACCAAACGATTCACTCGACTGGAAAACCGCGATGCTTCCAGACTCATACTTCAAAGGGGCGGTGCTAACCTCCGACAAACTGTACAAAATTAATCTTGCAGATGGAACTACTCAAATTCTTCCCACCCCCGACTCTCCTCTAGACGGCACCCGGCTGTATTTCTCGAACTCCACTCTGTATTTCAAAAACCGGCACGACAACAGACTCTACTCAATTCCGCTGAAGTAGAGGCAAGGGATCACTAAAGAAGGCGAACCGCAGTGATGTGCGGCCGTGCGGACCGAGGCGGCGGGAGCAAGAGTATTTTTACAGCAGTAAAAATCCGTGCCGCACATTATTGCGGATTGCGCCGCCCTAAAATAGCCTACTTATTTTCTGGAATAGGCTTCACTATCACGTATCTATCTTTCCCCTCTCCTATGCTTTCGGTCACCACCTCGGGATGCACGGCGAGCGCAGTATGTACTATCCGCCGCTCATAGGAGTTCATGGCCGGCAGAGCCACTGCGGACTTTGTGGCGTGCACTTTCTTCGCTGCTGCCTTAGCGAGCTCCGCAATCAAATTTTCTCTTTCCTGACGATAATTATTCACATCGAAAACTATTGCGGGGACCTCCTGTTTCCTCGCCACAAGCTGCACGAGGTGGTTCACACTCATCACCAAAACCGGCAAAAATTCCTTGACCAAAGTCTGGTTTTCATAAATAAAGATCTCTCCGCGATTATCCTCTTTGATTTCCACGCGAAAATCTCGAAAACCCATGCGTTCCAAAATTTGTTGTACGAAAGTTTCGAAATTCATTGCTTTATACGAAGTTCTCGGTTCACGATAACCTGTTGTCCAATAGACACCATCGAACTCACCAACCAATACAAGCTGACCGCCGCAGGAAAACTCCAGAAAATAAGAAGAGTAAGAATGGGAGCAATATACACCATATTCCTTCCCATTCGCTCCGCGTCACTTAAAGAGTCCCCCGGCGCATGAGGAGGAAGCGCCGCGCGGCCTTGTAAATATTGGGCAAAAGCCGCTAAACCCACCATGAAGATACTCTGGGCCTTCAAATTAATCAAGCCGAGGAAGGTGGCTTTCAACTCCGCAGGAATTTGCACAAAAGGATATATTCCATGCGCTAAAGTTTGCGGGTCAGAAATACTGACAAAAACCTGATATAAAGCGATAAGCACAGGCAGTTGAATAAGAAGAAGGAAGAACCCTGAAAAAGGATTCAGTTGGTGTGATTTATAGAGCGCAAGCATTTCCTTAGCCTGCTGCTCACGATCCTTGGGATATTTAACCTGAATTTTCTTGATTTCAGGCTGCAGGCGTTGCATCACTGCCTGATGACGAACGCTTTTCTGGAAAAGAGGAAAAAGAACGACCCGAATAAGAATAGTTAAAAAAATAATTGCGATTCCCAAATCCTGAAATGCTACGGTGTTATAAAGAAGCACCAGCGCATTAAGGAAAGGGTGATATAAGAATGTATTATAAAGATATTCCATTGCTGCTTATTAGGGGAACTGCCGGGACACTTTCCCGAGGGTTTTTAACACTTCCTCGTGAAGCGCTGCTCGAGAAAGCTCCGTAGAGTGCCGTCCTAAAATAAAAATGAGGTCTAACGAAAAACTGGGAGGGAAAGATCGTGCTGCATTGAGCACGATTCGCTTCAACATATGGCGTCGAGTAGCGCGGCGATCCACACCAAGACTCACCACTACTCCAAATCTGCCATATCCCACCGCATTACGAACTCCCTTAACTATAAAACTTGGAGACGCGTAGAGAGTTTTTGGCCTTCCTCGGAGCACCGCAGGCACGGTCGCCCTCTTCTTTCGCGGCAGCATCCCTACACAGTAAGCGAATAGCGCTTTTTCGCCCGCCTCCGACGCAAAACTGCCCGCCCACCAGGGCGCCGTTGCCTCGAAAGAAAGCCATGGGTTCGGGCTCGCTTCTTCTTTTTTGGTTGATACGTTCGCGACATGCCTCCCACTCTACCACAAGGAGAAACTTTTGCCAAAAAAAGAATTGAAAAATGCACTATTCACAGAAAATCCACAGACGAGGAGCTTGCACCCCTTTTGACTGCCTTCAAAATCTCCCTACAATGAACTCATTAGTCGCGAATATTCTTCTCCTGCTTTTATGAACTTAGAAGACTTATGGCAGTCCACCCTTGCAGAGATGGAGGTGCAGCTCTCACGTGCGAATTTCTCCACCTGGTTGAAGCAAAGTAGATTGGTAGATAAGCAGGAAGGCACATTATACATAGCACTCCCTAATAATTTCGCGAAGGAGTGGGTAGAGAACAAATATCAGAAGAATCTCTTGGGAATAATCCGAAACTTCGATAATTCCGCGAGAAAACTGGAGTTTGTAGTGGCCCCGCAGCACGTCGCCACCACTGAAAAGCTTGCGCCTATTGCACCCAGAGTAGAACGATTGGAGGCCCATATGGGGCTGGAACTCAAAATCGATCCCGAAACCAATCTCAATCCCCGCTACACCCTCTCCTCCTTCGTGGTAGGCCCCTCGAATGAGCTCGCCTTCGCTGCAGCTTCGGCGATAGTAAACGATGTAGGTACCAAATATAACCCTTTCTTCGTATACGGAGGAGTAGGATTAGGCAAAACCCACCTTATTCAGGCAATCGGCAATGAGGTAAAAAAGAAATATAACAACCAAATCCGCCCCAAGTACGTTCCATCCGAGAAATTTACGAGCGACGTCGTATGGGCAATCCGAAACAAAAGGATGGAGGATATTAAAAAGAAATATCGGGATGTAGACCTGCTCATTATCGACGACATTCAGTTCATCGGGGGCAAAGAAAAAACAGAGGAGGAGTTTTTTCACACCTTTAATGCGCTTTATGAGCACAACAAACAAATCATTATCTCTTCGGACCGCCCTCCTCAATCCATTCCCACACTTGAGGAACGGCTCCGCTCTCGCTTTGAAGGGGGATTAATCGCGGATATAAGCTATCCGGAGTACGAAATGAGAGTAGCGATCATCAAAAGCAAACTCCAAGAGATGAGCCGCATCCTTCCGGATGAGGTGGTAGACGTGGTTGCCAAGCGCGTAAAGAAAAATATTCGTGAGCTAGAGGGGATATTAAATAAAATTCTCTTCTACCAAGAACGCAAACAAGCCCCCATCACCGAATCCGCCGCTGAAGAAATAATCGAAAAGTCTGTTCAAAATCTTTCCCGCCGGGTAACCGACGGGCAGATCCTCAAGGCTATAGCAGAGTTCTTTAACATCACCGTCGAAGATTTAATCAGCCACAACCGGCGGAAAGAGGTGGTGGAACCCCGTCAAATCGCGATGTACCTTCTTCGGGATATGTTGGAATTATCGTACCCATCCATTGGGGAAAGGTTGGGGAGAGATCACACCACCGCCATCCATTCATTCGAAAAAATCAGCCGAGATGTGAACAAGTTCGCCCTTCTTAACCAGAAAATCCTTATGATCAAAGACATGATATACAAGGTTTGATCCCCAACCCATCCCCACGAGATCTTCATGAAAAAGCCTTCATAAATATAAGATCTCTCAAACTCATCCACATACACACAACACCAACAGCATCCACAGTAACAATAATCTTTAAGTATTAAATAAATAATTATTATGAAAGCCGTCGCCTTAAGAGAAGCTATTATGGAAGGAATCGCCGCAGTGAGCCGAGCTGCGGGCGGAGACACGCTTCCGATCTTAAAAAGTATTCTCATCGAGGCAAACAACAATAAACTTACACTTGTGGGTACGAATCTAGAAATCGCGATTCAGTATGGGGTATCGGGAAAAGTAATCGAAAATGGAAAAATCACAGTGCCCGCGCGAGCTTTCGGGGAGGTCTTGAGCGTACTGAGGAGCGAACGGGTAAATCTAGAGCAAAAAGGACAAAGCATCGCGCTTACTTCTGACAACTACCGCGCGTCGTTCCAAAGCTTATCCGCCGAAGACTTTCCGATTATTCCCAAAATAAAAAACACGGAGAAATACATTGAATGCAAGGCAGAGGTGCTGAAGGACGCTCTGGGAGGAGTGCTCATTGCTACCGAATTTTCTGACCTTCGCCCAGAACTAAACAGTGTTTCATTTCGTTTTACTCCACAACTCATCACGCTCGCTGCCACTGACAGCTTTCGCTTAGCGGAACAGCAAATCCCCTCCACCCGATTCTCTTCAAATATTGGGGAAGAATTCCAAATACTTATCCCCCTAAAAACCAGCCAAGAACTCTTGAGGCTGATAAAAGAAGGGGAGAATGTAAAAATATATGTGGATGACAATCAAATCCTTTTCACCACGCCCAATGCGGAGTGTATCTCCCGGCTTGTAGAGGGCAGATTCCCTGAATACTCCGCCATCATTCCAGCTTCCTTCGAAAGCGAGCTTACTGTAGGAAAAGAAGATCTTATCGAGGCTTTAAAGTTAGCCAGTGTGTTTCACGATCGAGCGAGTGAGGTTCGCCTAGTATTTTCAAAAGATCAAAAAGCGGTGGAGATAAGCTCCTCCTCTCAAGGAGTGGGGGAAAATGTATATATGCTTCCTGCAAAAATCCAAGGAGAAAATGGAGAGGTGCTTTTTAATGGCCGATATGTGCACGATATGCTTCGCGTAGCCCGCGGCGGAGAACTGTTTATAGGCTTGAACGATGAACACACCCCCGCCCTCTTTCGTTCGGTGGGGGATGCTTCCTATCAATACATAGTGAAACCTATCCTTAAGACGTAGGAGCGAGCTAGCGGTAGAAGATCGTATGGGTTTTAGCAATAAGTTCGGTACCGTTCACCGCTTCTAATTCCAAAAGATTTTGTTGTGGCCCAGTTCCTAAGGGGATTGTGCGAAGCAGAGGATAAGGACTCTGCAATGGGAAAGGGCCCGGAATAGTTTCGAGGAGCTGCCCATTAAGGCGAATGTGGATTTCTGAGGCTTCTCGGGGGCTCGAAAAAGTGGCTTTAAGGAAAAGGAAGCTGCCTTGCACGAGAGAACCATTCGCAGGCGTCTCTATTTGGAAGCCCATTCCTCCAAGTTTGGGAATAAGTCCGGCGACCAGCGCGTTTTTGTTGTATTGCGCAAAATTCGGGAGGTTCTGAGAGGCCCATGTGAGGATGCCCGCTTCCCAGTTCACGAATTGGGGGTCTTCGGAGGGGTCTGTGGGTTGAGCGCCTGTGGGATCGCTCCGATTCACATAATAAAGGATAGAATGAAGTTCGTTGTTCGTGAGATAATCTCCGCCGAGCACAGGTTTAGAAGGGGCTACGGGTTCGGGCTGAGCAAAAGCCTCCACGGGAAAATTTCGAGTTTTGTGTGCGGCTGAGAAAAATTCATGCCATATAGGGACCGCAGCAAAAATACTCGACCCAAACTTATGCATGGGGGCATTATCGTTTCTTCCTGCCCATACCCCTACCACAAGTGAGGGGGTGAACCCCATCGCCCATGCGTCTCGGTAATCATTCGATGTCCCAGTCTTTAGTGCTACATCCCGATCAGGAAGAGTGGTAAAGGCGGTACTTCCTCCAAAAAGTCCGCGCCGAGCTTCTACGTCAGTGAGAATGTCATTGACGAGCCTCACGGCTTGAGCTGGGGCAACCTCTTGGCTCTCTTCTCGATACGCTTCGATTACCGCCCCGGTGCCATCTCGAACTTCTAAAACATACGTCTGCGGGTGTTTAATCCCATCCTGAGCAAGGACTGCGTAAGCCTGAACGAGATCGCTCAAATGCACTGCACCTCCTCCTAAAACAAGAGAAAGACCGTATTCACTTGGGTTGGTGAGCGTGGAGAGTCCAAAGGCATAGGCTTTTTGAATAACGTCGCGCACCCCGGCGAGATAAAGTAATTTTACTGCCGGAATATTCCGAGAGTGGGCGAGAGCCTCCCGAAGAGATGTAGGACCTCGGAATGTCCCATCGAAGTTGCGGGGGTGAAAACAGCCCGTCTCATCCCCATTTTCTTCCTGTTGATAGGTGGGAACGACGGGACAGTCCGGATTGCGAGCCGCGAATTCCGTGGGAGTATCGAATATCACTGTTTGAGGGGCGTATCCTTTTTCGAAAGCGGTGAGATATACAAAAGGTTTTAAGGAAGAACCTGGCTGGCGCAACCCTTGCGTGGCTACGTTAAAATTTCCATCATTTGCGGTGTCGAAATAATCTCGCGAACCTACCATAGAAAGGATCTGTCCAGTTTTAGGATCTTGCGCTACAAGCGCGGCATTCGAGCCCCCATAAAGTGCAGTATTTCGATCTACTCCTGCTCGCACCACCCGCTCTGCGAGGTCTTGGAGTTCCCAATCGAGAGTGGTGATTACTTTGAGTCCGCCGCGGCGCACTAAGTCCTCCCCGTATTTTTGAGTGAGGTAATCCTGAACCATCATTACAAAATGCGGAGCTTTAATGAGCTGCCCCTGAGAAATAAAAGTAACTTGATCTTGGCGGGCGGCGTGATATTCAGTTTCAGAAATATATCCAAGCTCCTTCATCTTTTTAAGCACAAATTGAGCTCGGTCCAGCAGTTGAGCGCGGTGGCTTCCCCACGGAGAATAATATGTGGGAGCTTTGGGCAAGGCGGCGAGTATGGCAGATTCTGCCAAAGAAATATCCTTCACGCTTTTCCCAAAAAAGGTTTGGGTTGCGGCTTCGACGCCATATGCGGTGGGGCCATAAGGGATTTCATTGAGATAGAGCTCTAGAATCTCTTCCTTGGTGTAATGCTTATTAATTTCTACGGCGAGAATAAGTTCTTTAAGTTTTCGGATCACGCTCTTTTCGGGCGTAAGGAATGCGTTTCGAGCAAGTTGCTGAGTAATAGTAGAAGCCCCCTGAGAAAAACTACCCGTGCGAAGGTTTACGTATACTGCGCGAAGAATTCCTTTCCAATCGAACGCAGGATTGGTATAAAAATTCTCATCCTCCACTGCGATGGTGGCCTCCTGAAGATGTTTCGGGATATCCTCGATGGGCACCACAGTGCGTCGCTCTCCTCCGCTGATCTCATAGAGCAGTATTTTCCCCGTGCGATCGTAAATCTTAGTGGATTGGGCTACTTGGCGATGGAGGATCTGTTCCACAGAAGGGAGATCTCTCCGAAGCGAAAAATAAAATAAAAATGCTGCAGCCACGCCCAAAAGGAGAGCGCCTAGACTAAAAAATATCCCCCTGCGCAGCCACTTTTTAAAGCGAGGGCGCGACATATGGGGGTGGGGAGTGTGGTGAGGGGTATGCGGATGGGTGTGTGAAGTCATTCCGCTCGTTATTGTAGCTTCTCAGAGTCTTCGTGAAAACCCCATGTATTTAGATCGGAAGAAACAACAAACCCCGCCCTTTGAGGGGCGGGGCAAGAACCATACGGATCATTCGCTGAATTCGAAGCGTTCTTCGTAGCGTTGCTCTCCCCCCTCCTCTTCGTTCGGAAGCAAGGACTCCTCCAATTCTTCCCCGAAAGTCATTGGAGACTCACTGTCATCCTCTTCGTCGCTCAAACCTCGCGAATGCAGTTCTAAAGAATCCCGTGTCATGAATAAATACCGTTTGGAATCAGAATGAATAGTTCTGATTCGACCTTTTGCTTCTAGTGAATCGCCGGGGATTTCCCAAGCGTTGTAACATCTTCACTTGTTATAGTGGAGCCACAATAGTTGTCAAGCCCCACGGCGTGGGTTCATGCTAATTTATGCAAAACTTTTAGTAAAGTGCGCGACGAGTGCGAGTGCCAGCGCATCGCTTGCATCGTCGATAACATCCAAAGTGGGACACCGCAGACTAAGCTTCACCATCTTGAAAACCGCTGCCTTATCCGCAGAGCCATACCCGGTAAGATGGGCTTTGAGTTCGCTGGGGCCGAACTCTGCGACGGGAAGAGAGTGTTCTGCCGCCGCAAGAAGAATGACGCCGCGCGCTTGGGCTACCGAAATCCCAGTCCTCTGGTTTTTAGTGAAATAAAGTTTTTCAAGCGCCAACGCCTCAGGGCTGAAGGTATGGATTAGGGAGTCCAACTCTTGTTTGATTTTCTGGAGTTGTGCATGAGGCTGTGCCCGCCCAACCGCGAGCAATCCTGCAGCGAGATAGCGGCATTCACCCTGCTCGCTCTCGATAAATCCATAACCCACACGATGAGTGCCTGGGTCGATTCCTAAAATAACCATTAAAACTGAGAAGTATTAGTATATATCGCCTGGACGTCCGCATGCTCTTCCAAAGCCTCCACTAATGAGTGCAGTTTCGCGGCCACTTCGGTGTCGATGGCGAGAGGGAACTTAGAAGTCCACCCTCCTCCAGGCATTTCCTCAAAGGCCCACCGTACACTGCCCGGCTCGGCCCATTTCCCCTCAAAATCCGTAAGGAGCTTTTTTACCTCTGCAACCGTCCGATTTTTGCTATCCGTAGTAGCTTCAATAAGCAGCGCCACCCCTCCTGGGCCGTACGCTTCAAAAAGAAGCTCTTCAATTGCTCCCCCTGCTTCGCTCGCGCGCTGAATTGCGCGCTCGATGTTCGAGGCGGGGACATTCTGAGCTCGAGCCTTTTCGACCATTGTACGGAGGCGGGGGTTAAAATCCGGATTCGGGTCTCTTTTTGCGGCTGCAGTTACTGCTGCAAGGAGCTTAGAAAAAGTAGCCCCTTTTTTCTTATCGGTAATTTCCTTTTTATGCTTTATTCCGGCCCAATGAGAATGTCCTGCCATACCGAGAGCATACAATTTCTAATTCCCAATTTCTAATTTCAAAGTTGTTCGAAGGGTGAGGTATAATTGTGACAATGAGTATCGCTGCTCCCACCCCGTTAAATGAAGAACTTCTCCGTCTCCGCCGAGAGGGGGAAGAAAGAGCGGCAAAAAGGATGGCGGAAGAACTAGGCTACCCATACGTGGAAGTAAGTAAAGTCCCCACTTCGTTTGATGCAGTATTGGTGATTCCTAAGGCGCGCGCCGAAGAAGCGCAGGCGGTAGGACTCGAAAAAACAGATAAAGCCCTCGTGGTTGCGGTGGTAGACCCTCGTCTTCCCGCGACCGAAGCGCTGCTAAGTGAATTAAAAAAGCAATTCCCCACGTTTAAAGTGATGATAGGGTCGCAATCTGGAATTAAGGAACTCTGGCACATGTATTCCTTCGCGGCCAAAGAAGCCCACGACATAACTGGGAAGGTGGATTTGGGAGGGCGATTCGCGGAACTTATGGGGAAGCTTAAAGGCTTCCAAGTGGTGCACGATGCATTTGGTAAATTAGATTTTCATCAAACAAGCACTACAGATCTTTTGGAAATGCTTCTCGCGGGCGCACTCGCGAACGAAGCGTCAGACATTCACTGCGAAGCCGAAGAAAAAGATGCCAAGTTCCGGTATCGCATCGACGGGCGCCTTCACGATGCGGCCACTGCCATTCCGGTAAAAAGTTATGAATCGCTTCTTTCTCGTCTGAAGTTGCTCTCGGGTCTAAAGATTAATGTGAGAGACGAAGCCCAGGATGGGAGATTCACGGTGCGTGTCGAGGGTAAGGACATTGAAATCCGGGTTTCTATCGCCCCTTCTGAGTTTGGAGAAGCAGTGGTAATGCGGGTGCTCGATCCCAAAGAAACTACTTTGGAATTTGCGGCCCTGGGCTTGCGTCCGGATGATCTCGTAATTGTGAATGCGGAACTCGCGAAACCCAATGGGTTAATCCTGAACACCGGGCCGACCGGCTCCGGGAAAACCACCACCCTGTACGCTTTTTTGCGGAAGTTGAACGATCCGGAGATGAAAATTATTACCGTGGAAGATCCTATTGAGTATCGCATCGAAGGTATTGAGCAGACTCAAGTCGACCCGGAAGCAGGGTATACATTCGCAAGCGGCCTTCGAGCGATCGTAAGGCAGGACCCGGATATAGTCCTCGTGGGAGAAATTCGGGATACGGAAACCGCCGATATCGCGTTACAAGCGTCGCTTACTGGCCATCTAGTCTTGAGCACGCTACACACGAACGATGCGGTGGGGGCGGTGCCGAGGTTGGCAAATCTCGGAGTGAAGCCCGCGACTATCGGCGCGGCGCTTTCGCTCGTGATCGCTCAACGGCTAGTGCGAAAATTATGCGGAAAGTGTAAAAAACCAGTGGAACCCACGCCGGAACTCAAAAAAAGAATCGAGGCGTTCTTAAAAAAATTGCCCACGCGAGTGGAGCGAGTGCAATACGCCATCCCGACGCTCTTTGAGCCGGTAGGATGTGAGGTATGCAACCACTTTGGCTATAAAGGCAGAGTGGGAATATTTGAATTTTTCCGGGGAGGGCGGGATTTGGAAGAGGTAATTATAGGAGAAGCTTCCGAAGCGGTGCTCGCCAAACTCGCCGAGCAACAGGGGATGGTAACCATGCAGCAAGACGGAATACTTAAAATCATTCAGGGGGTGACGAGTCCTAAAGAGGTGGAGGAAGTCACCGGTCCTTTAGTATGGTAGCTCGCTTGAAATCTGAGGGCGTATCCCGAAATTCATCGGGACAGGTGGTTTCTCTTCTCACAAAGTGAAAAGAGGATAGAATTATTCTGAGGATGGGCTTCGCCGAAGCCAAGCCGTCCTAAAATATCTAGAAATAATTCCAGCCCTCAGATTTCAAATGACCTACCTACTTCTTCCTTATGGTTGGAGATAGTAGCATAAAGAATCTTCATTGTCAACCCCTTACTAATGCCCCCTGAAACCCCTCGAAAACTTAAAGAAGAGGAAGGAAATACCGATCAAGCCCTACGGCCGGCGTCTTGGGATGCCTATATAGGCCAAGAAAGGATCAAAGATAATCTTCGAATTCTGATCGAGGCGGCGAAGCGCCGGGGAGAGGCCGCGGATCATCTCTTATTCTCTGGTCCGGCGGGCTTGGGCAAAACTACACTGGCTCATTTAGTAGCGAAAGAAATGGGTGGTTCTATGAAGGTAACCTCGGGGCCTGCTATTGAAAAGATGGGGGACCTCGCGGCCATTTTGACGAACCTGAATCCGGGCGAGGTACTTTTTATAGATGAAGCCCACCGGATCAACCGAATGATAGAGGAGGTGCTTTACCCGGCAATGGAGATGCGGAAGCTCCATGTAGTAGTGGGAAAGGGGCCGAGCGCGCGCACGCTTCTTTTAGATCTCCCCCCATTTACGCTCGTTGCAGCGACCACTCGGGAAAACTTGCTCTCGCAGCCGCTGCGCTCCAGATTCGGAGCCACCTTTCGGTTGGGGTATTACAATAGCGCGGAGATCGCCGAAATTCTTAGTCGCTCTGCCCGAATTTTGGGCACCGCGATCGAGCCTACGGCTATAAATATTCTCGCCCGAGCTTCGAGAGGCACGCCGAGGGTAGCAAATCGTTTGCTCCGCCGAGCCCGAGACTATGCAGAAGTGCACGGCAAACTTTCCATTGATGAAGCAGTAAGCATGGGCACGCTGGAACTTTTGGAAATTGATGAGTTGGGATTAGAACCTCAAGATCGTAAACTTCTCGAAATCATCATTGGTAAGTTCGGAGGCGGCCCCGTAGGAGTGGGTACCCTTGCCGCGGCGTTGAACGAAGATAGGGGAGTAATCGAGGACATTTATGAGCCGTATCTCATGGCTTTGGGGTTCTTGCAGCGGTCTTCCGCTGGGCGAATCGCGCTGCCGGCCGCATATGACCACTTGGGGGTGGTGCGCCGCGGGGATCTTTTGTAGACTTCCGGAATGCGTTATGTAACGACGAGTGCGCGGACGACCGAGCGGCTGGGACAGGAAATAACTCGGGAGACGGCTCATAGATTTAAAAAGAGAACCCAGGCTCTTGTGTTCGCGTTGGATGGACCACTGGGAGGAGGGAAGACTACTTTCACGAAAGGGATTTTCAAGGCCTTAGGCGTGCGCGGTCGTTCAGTAAGTCCCACATTCATTTTGCTTCGTCGAATAAAACTTCGGGATAAGGGGTCGCTCTATCATGCCGATCTATATCGCCTGGAAGATCCTCGCGCCATTCAAGCCCTTAGGTTGAAAGAAATTTTCGCTGCTCCGGAAAACATAGTTGTAATAGAGTGGGCAAAGCACGCCGGGCGCACCCTTCCAAAAAAGACAGTCCGAGTCTCGTTCGAACACGGGCGAAACGAGCGCGAGCGAATTATTATAGTAAGGGAAGATAAGTAATGAAGTCCTGTTCCGTGCGGGGATTCTCGCAGAGCGACGGCCGCAAGGAATAGGACGAATGATTCCAATGAATAATCCAAACAAAAAAATATTTTTGATCGATGCCAATTCGCTCGTGCATCGAGCGTTTCATGCGCTCCCTCCGCTCACCTCTCCGAGCGGGGCCCCCGTACAGGCAGTCTATGGGGTGGCCAGCATCCTGTTGAAGCTCTGGAAAGAAGAAAAGCCACGCTACGCCGCGGCTTTTTTTGACCGACCTGAGCCTACTTTTCGCAAAGAAAAGTATGCGGCGTATAAAGCACAGCGTCCCAAAGCGCCCGATGAACTGATTGCGCAGATCATCGAGGCGCATCGACTTTTCGCCGCCTTCGGTATTGGGGTGTTTGAAGCGCCTGGATGGGAAGCGGACGATTTAATCGCGACTGCCGCAGGAAAATTCCGGCATCTGACTCCGGATCAAGTAGTGATTCTTACGGGAGATTTGGACACCCTGCAATTAGTGGAGGACGAGCATGTGGTCGTGTGGGCCTTGAAAACCGGCATTAGCGAAGTGATGAAATACGGAGACACCGCGGTGCGCGCCCGATATGGATTAGCTCCGGGGCAACTGCCCGATTACAAGGCCTTAGTAGGCGACCCTTCTGATAATGTGAAAGGCGTCCCGGGTATAGGCCCCAAAACCGCCGCTGCTTTTCTTCAGAAATTTGGAACCCTCGAGAAATTGTACGAAGCCGCTCCTTCCGACGAGAAATTAAAAACCAAGCTGCTCCCATACCGAGAAGAAGCGGAGCTTTCGAAAATGCTCGTGACACTTCGCGCGGATGCGCCGCTCGCGGCCGACTCCCTTCCGGCGGTCGAAGTGGCCGAGAATTTAGACACGGCGAAAGCATACTTCGAGGCGCTCGGTTTCCGTGCACTCGTGAAGCGGATGGGCGGAGAGCCTACCCAACAAAAAGTAGAAATAGAAAAGAAGGGCCTACCCGCCGAAGTTTTAACGAAAGCGGGCCCTCTGCCCCTTCATGAGTTTGTAGTGGGTGAAGAAGCTATCCATTTCGAGGGGCTTAAGGTGGGATTCAATCTAAAATCCTGGCTAAAGTCCGCCTGGGAAAAGTCGGAAGACGGAGCCGCGCCCTATTGGGATCTGGGGGTAGGCGCCTGGCTTATCGATCCCGACTTCAAGACCTACGATCCTGCTTCAATTGCACATCGATTTTTAGGAACGCCATGGATGAATACGAAAGATGAATACGAAAAGCTTTTTGCCTGGGAATATCACACGCTTGCGGCGCACAATTTAAACACGGTATTCGAAACCATTGAGATGCCCCTCCTTCGGGTGCTCGCCGAAATGGAGCAAAAAGGAGTGGCGCTCTCGAAAGAGCGACTTACGTCGCTTCTCTCCAAGGTGGATGCGCGCCTTCGAGAATTGGAAAAGGGGATTTACGCCCATGCCGGCGAAGTGTTTAATCTGAATTCTCCCCGCGAAGTGAGCCGCATCCTTTTTGAAAAGTTGGGGATTCGGGGGAAATCGGTAACTCGCACGGGGCTGAAATCCACTCGGGAAGAGGCACTCCTCGGCGTCGCGGACGTGCATCCGATTGTGCGGGAGCTTTTGGAATATCGGGAGTTTTTCAAAGCCAGGTCCACATATCTCGGCCCTCTCCTCGATTGCATTGAGGAAGACGGGCGAGTGCATACTGATTTTGTGCAAACGGGCACGGGCACGGGCCGATTGAGTTCTCGGGATCCGAATTTGCAAAATATTCCGCAAACATTCGTCTTGGCCAAAGAACTTCGTGGCGCGTTTATTGCTCCCGTAGGGAGTTCGCTCGTGGCGTGTGATTACACTCAGCTAGAGCTTCGCATCCTTGCGGCGCTCTCGGGGGATGAGGAGCTCGTGGCCGCTTTCCACCGTGGCGACGATCTACACCGCCTTACTGCCGCACGAGTATTGGGAATTGCTCCCGAAGCGGTAGGAGACAAGGAGCGGCGCCTCGCCAAAACCTTAAACTTCGGCCTTATGTATGGCATGGGCGCACGGGCTTTTGCGCAGGCTGCGGGCGTTTCGGCGGAAGAAGCCAAGAAATTTATCGGCCAATATTTCAAAACGTTTGAACGGGTAAAAGAGTGGCAGGAATTGATAAAGAAAGAGGCAAGAGAAGAGGGATACGTCCAAACCTTAACTGGACGTCGTCGCTACATCCCAGGCAGCCGCTCGGCCGTTCCTCGTTTCCGGGCGGAGGCGGAAAGAGTTGCAGTGAATTTCCCCATTCAGGGGTTGGAAGCAGATATTGTGAAGCTCGCAATGGTACGCATTCGCGACTTGTTTCATGCGGAAGGCTGGGGGCAGAGTGCTGCAATGCTTCTCTCTATTCATGATGAATTGTTGTTCGAAATCCGCGATGATATGATTGCTCTTATAGCGCCAAAGATACGGGAGGTCATGGAATCCGCCTACCCACTCTCTGTGCCGCTCACAGTAAAAATTTCGAGGGGCAAAGACTGGGGGCATATGGAAACCCTCACATTGTAGAGAGCTAATGGAAATTAAACCGCTTCCCAAAACCGACGCCGCTCCTCCGAAGCCGACGAATCTTATTTGGCTCGCAGGGGTGCCTTTCCTTGTGGCAGTGGGAATCGCCGCCTGGGCCTTGCCCGCCTATCTTGTGATTATGCAGGGGGCGCTCATTCTGGGAGCGGTACTCCTTGCTGCCCTGGGAGCTCTTCAGCCGAAATCTCCTACTCCTGCCGCTACCTCTTTTGCTTCCGAAGAATTTCGCACGGTACTCGAAAGGTTAGATGATGCGCTTTTTGTATACGACAAAGATTTCAAGGTGACATTTTGGAATCCAGCTGCCGAGAGGCTTTTTGGCTTAGAATCCGCCGAGGTGTTGGGAAAGGTGGTAAGCCCTCAGGATGCGGAAAATCCCCGCCGGCGTCTTTTGGCGCAAGTCGCGTTTCCTTCGCTTGCCCCTGGAATGATTGCCCGTTCTCCTGCGGGAGTGTTCCCTCAGATTGTGGACCTCTCTTTTAATGACCCCTTCCTGGAACTTCGCATCACTTCGCTTTCTTTAGGGAAAGGAGAAGATGGAGCGCCGATAGGATTTGCGAAAGTCATTCGGGATCGCACTCGAGAGGTAAGCCTCATCAAATCCAAAAGCGAATTCGTAACGATTGCTTCGCACCAACTGCGGACTCCGACGACGGGCATTCATTGGGCCCTCGACTCCCTCCATAAGGACTCTTCGAAGTTTGATGCAAATACGAAGGCACTTATCGATGGTGCTTTCGAAGGCAGCGAGACGCTTTTGAAGATCATCGACGATCTCTTGGGCATCGCGAAGATCGAAGAGGGACGATTTGGATATTCCTTCACGACGGTAGATATCGTGCAATTCTTGAACAAGCTACTGGCCCAAATCATCCCTGCGGCAACGCACGCAGGCGTCTCAATTTATTTTAATGCGCCGAAGGTTGGTTTGCCGCTCGTAACTGCGGATCCGCAGAAGCTTGCCATGGCGACTTCGAACCTCGTGGAAAATGCGATTCGCTACAACGTAAAAAACGGCACAGTGACAGTTGATGTAAAACCTGCCACCGAAGGTCCTTACGTAGAAGTGACAATAAAAGATACCGGTATCGGTATCCCCCCGAAAGATTTGAAGAAACTTTTCACCAAATTCTTCCGGGCGGATAATGCGGTGAAGCTTCAAACGGAAGGTTCAGGTTTGGGTCTTTATATTGTGAAAAATATCATTCAAGCCCACGGCGGCCGCATCTGGGCGGAGTCCGTTCCCGAGCGGGGGACTACCTTCCACTTTACGCTTGCGACGGATCAGAAACTCGTGCCCCGGCACGAAGTGCCGCTTTCGTAGCGAGTAACAGGTGGCAGATAGAAAGTGAGAAAACCCTTATGTTGCAAGGGCTACTCTTGGCGGGGAAGGGAAAAGGAAAAGGCTCAGCGGTGATTACGGGAATAATCGGACTCGTGGGTGCATTCTGGGCATTGAAGAAAGCCCACGCGTGTCGAAGCGAGAAGGAAAAAGAAATCTACCTAGGCTTGTTTGAGGAAGCTCAGGGAATGATCCAAGAAGCCAACGATGAGTTAGAGGGGGAGCAAAATAAAAAATTCTACGACGACCCCGACTGGTGGAAAAAACAGAAAGGAGATGACGAGGACCCACCGAATCCGCGATGGAACTAAAGCAGAGAAAAACAAGTGAGCCCGGCCGAAAGGTGGGCTCCTTTGTTTTTATTCCACTTGCCTTTCTTTGAATTATGAGGACAATATAGGCAATATGGCGGCCAAAGGGAAAACGACTCCAAAGTATATTTTCGTAGTGGGAGGAGTAATGTCCTCGGTGGGGAAAGGAGTCGCCGCCGCTTCCATCGGGAAAATTTTGCAGTCCCGCGGCTATCGCGTAGCCAACCTGAAAGCAGATATGTATGTAAACGTGGACGCGGGTACGATCCGTCCCGCGGAACATGGCGAAGTGTTTGTGGGGGAGGACGGCATCGAAGCCGATCAGGATCTGGGCAACTACGAGCGATTTACGGATCAGCTCTCCACCCGAGAGAATTACATCACGACAGGCCAGGTATATCAGGAAGTCATCCGGAAGGAACGAAACCTCGAGTACCACGGTGAAGATGTGGAGGTGTACCCCGATATTCCGAAAGAAATCATTCGGCGCATCGAAGCGTGTCAGCGAAAAAATAACGCGGAAATCACGATAGTGGAGTATGGCGGGACGGTCGGAGAGTACCAACTCTTCCCGTTTCTCGAGGCCACCCGGATGATGAAATCCAAACATCCGGCGGATGTAATGGTGGTGCTTATAAGCTATCTCCCCACGCCTGCGCTCTTAGGCGAACAGAAATCCAAACCTACCCAGCGAGCGGTAAACGATCTTCATTCGGTGGGATTGAATCCTGATTTCGTACTCTGTCGCGCCGAGCGGCCGGCCACCCAGGACATCAAACGGACCATCAGCAACGTGTGCAGCTTGCCCGTGGAGCGCATTATCTCTGCCCCCGACGTGTATTCGATCTATGACGTGCCGGTAAATTTCGAGAAGGAAAAGTTGAGTGATACACTGCTCGGGGCATTAGGGCTGAAATCCAGAACGAAGGATTTGAAAGATTGGATGGCGCTCGCGAGAAAAATCAAAAAAATGGACAAGGAGGTGGTGATTGGGATTGTGGGGAAGTATTTCAATTTTAAATCCGTAAAAGACACCTACATTTCCGTCATAGAATCGGTAAATCATGCGGCGTGGAGCGTGGGGAAAAAAGCGAAAATACTGTGGCTAGACTCGGAGCGATATGAGAGAGATCCAAAACTTCTTAAAGAACTCGAAGGGGTAGGGGGGATAGTGGTCCCAGGCGGATTCGGTGGGCGCGGCGTGGAGGGAATAATCGCCGCCATCAGGTATGCACGCGAAAAGGGGATTCCTTTATTCGGTCTCTGTTACGGCATGCAGTTAGCAACGATTGAATTTGCGCGAAATGCAGCGGGGTTGGCCAAAGCGAACACCACGGAAATTGATTCCAAAACCCCACACCCAGTGATCGATTTTATACCGGAGCAGCGAGCGAATGTGGCGGAGAAAAACTATGGAGGCACGATGCGCTTGGGCGCGTATCCCACGACATTAAAACCGGGAAGCGTAGCTCGTGAAGCCTATGACACTCCGCGCATTTCCGAGCGGCATCGGCACCGATACGAAGTGAATCCGAAATACATCGAACGCTTAGAAAAGAAAGGCCTGGTATTTTCTGGCATTTCTCCGGATCGGCGTCTCATGGAGATCGCCGAGTTACCGAAAGCCGCGCACCCTTTTTTTGTGGGCACGCAATTTCATCCCGAATTTAAATCGCGTCCGCTCGCTCCTCATCCGCTTTTCCGCAGCTTTATAAAAGCCAGCGTAAAACGCGGGGAGCAGGAAAAAAAGAATCGAAAGCCTGCGGTGCTGGTGGTTCGTCCTAATCCGAATGCTCATCACGCTCTACGGTCCGGATGATTACCGGCGCATAAGAAAGAAGCAGCAGATTATAGGAGAGTTTTTGAAGAAACATTCTTCGTTGGGGTTAGAAAAATTCGACTGCGCGAACGAAGAAGCGCTTCTTAAACTTCAAGAATTCGGGCGGAACGAATCTCTTTTTGACCCTCAGCGCTTGGCGGTACTCGATGCCGCGTGGGAAGCGCCGGAAGGGTTTTTGAGCGAGTGGCTCCCAAAGTTCGAAAATTCCAAAACCGTTACTATTCTCCTTGCGGAGTCGGAGGTTCCCAAAAAGGATTTGAATTTTCTTTTGAAGGCTCCCGCAATCGCGCAAGAATTTGAGCCTCTGGAAGGTAAGGCGTGGGAGCAGTTTATCGTGAGCGAAGCCAAAATGAGAGGAGTTTCGCTTGCGCCAGACGCGGCGCAATTATTGAGCGATGCCTATGCGGGAGATAACTGGAGACTCATCACTGAACTCGAGAGGTTCGTAGGAGAGAAGCGGACGATTCAGAGGAAGGAATTGGAAGAATTGGGAGTAGAAATTCGGCCGGAATTTTTTGCGCTTGCCCGTCGGTTCGGATACGGAGACAAAAAAACGCGCCTCGCGGTGCTTGAGGCCATGTTTCTCTCCCGTGATCCTGCAGCGAAGATTTTTAATATTTTAAGCGCAATGACTCCAGGGGCAATAGGGAGGTTCGCGACCTACGATGCCGCAGTTAAATCCGGAAAGCTGGAATACGAAGAGGCACTTACAGACTTGACTATTTCCTAAAAAGTAAGTAGATTTTGGGCGGCTTATCCTAAGTAAGATAAGCCTCTTTAGCAATTTTAAATGGGAGGATTATGAAAGTTTTGAAAGCAATGTCTATAGTGGGAGCGGCTCCACTTACCTACGCCGCCATCGTCACCTTTATAGCTCTTGCGCCCGTGCTCGAAAGAGAAACGGTGGAGGCTCTATGGGCACCTGCCTCGACGATTGATGCTACGAAATGGGTCGAGCTCGAAAAGGAAGGAACGAAAGGCTGGGAATTCGAAGAGCGAAAAGTCACCTTCGGCAGAGACGGAGACACCGATTTTATTGTCCCCGAGCCGGGCACCTACCGGCTTCGCCTCGTGGATCGTTCCTTCACTGGGCAATTCCAAAGCGAACTCGCCGTGAGCGAGACGCTACAAGTGGTGGGAGTGATCCCAGACCCGCATAAGGTGAAGAACTTTCCGCAAGAAGGCTCGAAGGTGGTGTTTCTGGGGGACAGCATAGTGGAAGGTCGCGATCTGCTCCCCGAGCAAACCCTTCCTGCACAACTAGGAGCGATGACGCAGGTGGAAGTGATCAATGCCGGTAAACATGCTGACACCACCGAACAGATGCTCATGAGACTAGAAACGGATGTGTTTCCACATAATCCGGATCTAATACCGATCTTCGGAGGCTGGAATGACTATCGCACGTTTGTTCCTCGCGAGACTACTTTCCGGAATCTTCGGGAAATCATTCGACGCAGTCAGGAAAAAGGAGCAATGGTGGTAATTGTTGGATTCAAGAAGCCATTCTTTGATGACTTCGAACGTGAGTTCCGCAAGTTAAGCGATGAAATGGGAGCGGGGTATGTTCCAAACGTGCTTTTCGGATTGGAAGAAATCTCGGAGTTTTGGGACTTCAACACCTTTCATCCGAATGCGGCAGGCTATCGCGTGATGGCCGAACGCATCGCCCCCGCCGTGCGCAAACTCCTCGCGATTCGGCTAAGAATGAGTATTCAGAGAGCAAATGACAGAGTCGTGCTCTCCTGGCCGACGTTCTCGGGGAAGACATACCGCCTGCGAGAAACCTCAGACTTCAATGTCTGGACAGAAACACTCTTCATCGGTACCGGACAACCGATGGAGACTTTAAAACCCCTGAGTCCCAAAAGATTTTTCACGGTCGTGGAAGAATAGCCACGACCTGGAAATCGAAAACAAAAACAACCCTGTTACCGATTGATTCGGGACAGGGTTGTTCATTTCTACCTTTCTAAAAGGTTTCTTTAAGTTTGCTTCGATGATTAAACCAGAGCATACGTTCGGCGCCGTCGATCTTCTGCTCTGCGGTATTCGTCCTGGTGGAGAAGGTCCCACGTGAGCGCCACGATAGTGGTGTATGCCACTTCGCGGAGGAATTCGTTGCCCGACATCCCGGCCTTGAGTACAAGTCCGGCGGTCTCTAATTGAGTTTCCTCAAGAAAGTCGTCGTCCCCAAACTCCCAGAACCCATCATTCCCTAATCCGAGGCCGTATGAGCCAATCCGCTGGAAATCATTTTCCGAGAGCATTCCGAATTTCGAGCGTACGGTATCTGCGAGTCGTCTGCGCAACATATCAATGTTGGGTAGTGGGGTTTCGTGGAGGAGCCTGAGCTCGTGCTCGCCTACGAGTCTATATATTTGCTCGAGTATCCATCGCACCTTTTCGTTCCTGATATTTGAAGTATCCATTGTTCAGCCTTTTTGATTGTAAATGTGCGGAAAGCTAGGTCAGGGAACCCGCACGGTGCATTCCCTGACGAAATGTGCTTTGAGGGGTGCTCCGCGTTTCGTGAGGGAAGGTTATAAATAATGAAAACGCCCTCGAGAGCGCCGAGGGCGGGAGAGTTGCAATTCACAAAGTCGCCGCCTTAGGCGCTGGAGGGCGTTCGCGGGGCGGGCGGGTTAAGCTTCACTGCCAATCGGGACTTAAGCCGGTCCGCTTTGTTTTTCTTGATTGTGCCAGTTTTCGCAGCTTTATCGAGCACCTTATAAGCCTTCGCAAGAATAGTTTTGGCTTCGTCGAGTTTCTTTGAGCTCACAAGTTTTCGGAATTCCTTAACGGTGCGCTTATAGGCGTCCGTGCGCGCCAAGTTGAGCGTCCGGCGTCGAGCGCTTTGGCGCAGAGCTTTCTTCGCGGAAGAAATGATGGGCATGTTTTAGTGGGATTAGCGTACCGCATTTGAGGCCCTGATGTCAATGTTTCTCGGGGTTCATGGGGAGTGGTAGTATAGATTCATGATCCACGCGCTCGAAGGCAAACTCGCAAAGAAAATGGAGCATGCGGCCGTGGTCGACGTGGGAGGAGTGGGTTTCTTGGTGGCGACAAATGAGAGAACGCTCAAAGCTCTGCCGAGAGTGGGCACGGAAGTGAAGCTTTTTACGCATCTTCATGTGCGCGAAGATGCGCTGGATCTTTATGGTTTTATGAGCGAAGAAGAATTATTTTTCTTTAACCTTTTGAATTCAGTAGGAGGAGTGGGACCGAAGTCCGCCCTTTCCATTCTAGACGTCGCAGCCTTGAAGGAAATCGAAGCGGCAATAATTGAAGAACGACCGGATCTATTGACGCGCGCGTCGGGAATCGGAAGAAAAACCGCCGAACGTATTATTCTAGAACTAAAGACGAAAGTGAAAGCTCGCGGGTCTGGAGCCACGGTGCGGCAGATGGATACGAATGCGGACCTCGAAGAAACGCTCATAAGTTTGGGCTATCGGCGGGAAGAAGCTCGGGAAGCGATTGAGAAAACTAAAACCTCTTCCGAAGATCTCTCGATTCGATTAAAAGAGGCCCTCAAGGTTCTAAGTGGAAAGGGATGAGTATTGTATTTGAAGAAGTTAAAGAGGCTGCGGAATTTGATATTGGGAAGTTTTCGTTGGCTGCCCCATTCACGCAAAGCTTCGAATATGGAGAGTGGCAAAGGGAAGTAGGAAGGAATGTCCGCCGGTGGGTGGGGAAAGAAGGCGGAGCAATAATTGGTGCGGTGCAGCTCATTGAATATCCGCTCGCGAAAAATAAAACCTACTGGTATGCACCCTATGGGCCGGTATGGAAAGAAAAGCCGGATGAGCATTACCTCGAAGCGCTTAAAACCAAGCTGGAAGAGTTGGTCCAAGAAACTGCATCGGTATTTGTTCGCATAGAGCTGCCTTCCTCACTCCAGCCCAAAGGTTTGAAAACTGCCCCAAGTGTTACGACACGCGGCTCTTTTCTACAGCCGCGCGCTGAATGGGTATTGGATATTAAAGAATCAGAAGAGAGACTTCTTCGGGAGATGCATCACAATACGCGATACAGTATCCGAGCTGCCGAAAGAAGGGGGGTGCGCACTGAGGTAATAGAAGGCCAGAAGCTCCCGGAGCATTTCGAAGAGTTTTATGCCCTTCTCGAAGAAACGGCGAAGCGGGATGCGTTTACCCTGCATGCTAAAGAATATTACGAAGGAGTTTTCCGGGTTTCGGCAGAGAATAACAGCGCCTTCTTGGTGCTTGCAAAGCATGAAATGAATATTCTCGCAGCTCATTTTATTGTGTGCTGCGGGCGGCAAGCCAACTTCGTATTCGGAGGTTCAAGTTCTTCCCATCGGGAGCTCATGGGCTCCTACGCCGCCCAATGGACCGCAATCCGCAAAGCAAAAACACTTGGGATCACACGCTACAATTTCGGTGGAGTTACGGCGGAAATCGATGCACGCGAACAGTGGGGAGGCCTTTCGAGTTTCAAGCGCAAATTTGGCGGGACCCTTCTCGAGCACGGCCATTTTCGGGATCTTATAGGAAATAAATTCTGGTATTATTCCTACGTAGCAAGAAAATTTTTAGGCACGCTGGGCATATGAAAAAAACCATCCGATCATTTACTCCTCGCTGGGTGCTCTCGGCATATCACTACCTCCGAGCCTTCGCCGCCGCAGGGTGGTATAAATTCCCTTCGCGGGGGATGGTGGTGATCGGAGTCACAGGCACTAAAGGAAAAACCACTGCCGCGAATTTCCTGTGGGCGGTGCTACAAGCGGGAGGGAAGCAAACTGGTCTTATAAGCACCGCGCTCATCCGGGTGGGGGACAAGCAGATGTTGAACCCTTATCACATGACGATGCCCGGCCCCTTCGAACTACAAAAGTTTCTTCGATTGATGGTGAATGAGGGGTGCACGCACTGCGTGATCGAAACTACTTCGGAAGGTCTTGCGCAGTGGAGACATATAGGAATCTGGTATGACGTGGCGGTGTTCACGAATCTCACGAGGGAGCACATCGAAGCGCACGGAAGCTTCGAAGCGTATCGGGCAGCCAAGGGAAAGTTGTTTAAAGCGCTCACCGCGCACCCGCGAAAAATAATAGACGGAGAACCCATCGGGCGCATGACGTTGATCAATAAAGATGCAGCCGACCGAGATTTCTTCTTGAGCTTTCCTGCGGACAAAGTGGCAACTTTTGGAATAGTGGAGCAGGGAGCGGATTATGTAGCCGCAAGTATTAAAAGCACGAAGGACGGGGTCTCCTTCCGAGTAAAAGAAGCCGAATATCATCTGAATATTGCGGGAGAATTTAATGTGCAAAATGCCCTTCCTGCAGTTGCGTTGGGAGAAATGCTGGGGTTCCCCACTGCCTGTATTGCGGAAGGGCTCGCCTTCTTAAAACTTATTCCTGGCCGGATGGAAGAGATTGAAGAAGGGCAATCCTTTAAAGTGATCGTGGACTACGCGCATGAAAAAGTGAGCATGGAAGCCGCCCTAACCGCGGGCCGGGCTCTTGCAGGAAAGAGAGGAAGGGTGATCGTGCTGCTCGGGGCTGAGGGCGGGGGGCGGGATAAAGAAAAGCGGCCTTTAATGGGAGAGCTTGCGGGGAAGCTCGCCGATTTCGTAATCGTCTCCAATGTGGACCCCTACGATGATGACCCCATGCAGATTATTGAAGATATTGCCCAAGCTGCAGAAGCCGCTGGCAAGGAGAGAGATAAAACGCTGTTTTGTATAGAAGATCGCCAGGAAGGAATTCGAAAAGCTCTCTCGTTGGGAGAGAAAGGAGACGTGGTGCTTATTACTGGCAAAGGAGCGGAGCAGTCTATGATCATAAAAGGGAAAAGTATTGCCTGGGATGATCGATTGGTGGTGCGGGAAGAGTTGCGGGAAATGACGGCAAATGGGCCTCACGCTCGTTAGCGTATTGGTACAATGTATGTATTAGTTTCGATACGTATTTATGCGTTTAACTTTTCACGGGGGAGCAGGCTCGGTAACCGGCGCCAATTATTTACTCGAGATTGAAGGCGAAAAGAAACCGATCAAGTTTCTTATTGACTGCGGCTTGCATCAAGGCGGTCATTTTGCGGAGAAAGAAAACTTCGAGGCCTTTTCTTATGATCCCAAGGAAATTGATGCATTATTTGTGACCCATGCGCACATCGATCACGTAGGGTTGATCCCGAAGATGTTTCGAGAAGGGTTTCGCGGGACGGTCTATTCCACTCCGCCCACGAGAGACTGCGCGGAATTGTTGCTCTTGGATTCCGAGCATCTCCTGCAAAAAGAAGCTGAACGGGAGCGTACCGCTCCGCTCTATACGGTGATAGACATCGAGACCGCGATGAGGCATTGGCATGGTGTCCCGTATCATGAAACGATCGAGTACGGAGGAATGAAGATTTCCTTTCTGGATGCCGGTCACGTCTTAGGGTCTTCAATTGTGAAATTCGAAATACGAGAGAAAAACATTTCTCGCTCGATTGTGTTTTCGGGAGATTTGGGAAATGACTCGGCTCCCATAATTAAGCCTACCGAGCAGGTGGAGGCAGCGGACTATTGCATAATTGAGTCGACCTATGGAGATCGAGTACACGAAGAGGCAATGAAGCAAGAAGAAGCTTTGGAGGATGTGATTGAAGCTACGGTAAAAGCGGGAGGAACGCTCCTCATCCCTGCTTTTGCGCTTGAGCGGACCCAAAAGCTGCTCTATCACCTCAATAATCTTTTTGAGAAAGGGAAGGTGCCGCGAGCACCGGTCTTTATCGATAGTCCTTTGGCGATCAAGCTTACAGGCGTCTACAAAAAATATGAGCATTATTTTAATAAAGAAACGCGGGCGCAGGTAAAGTCCGGCGATGATATTCTGAATTTCCCCAATCTCCGCCTATGTCTTACCTCCGAGCAGTCCAAGGAGATCAACGAAGTGATGCCCCCGAAAATTATTATTGCAGGGTCCGGCATGTCACAGGGCGGGAGGATTCTCCATCACGAAAAGCGCTACTTACCCGATCCTAAGAGCACCATTCTCTTTGCGGGGTATCAAACCAAGGGTTCCCTTGGCCGAGCGATTTTGGACGGTGCAAAAAAAGTCACCATTCATGGCGAAGAAGTGGAAGTGCATGCGCGGCGAGTGGCAGTAAGCGGCTACTCGGCGCATGCCGATCAGCCGAAACTTCTGCACTGGCTCCGTTCCATGCGATACTCGCTTCGCAAAGTGTTTGTGGTGCAGGGGGAAAACGGCGCGAGTCTCACGCTTGCGGGGAAGATAAAAGATATGTTTGCAGTAGAAGCCGTAGTGCCTAAGAAGGGTGAAAGTTTTGAGCTTGTCTAAATCATGGAAATAAAAAGTAAGTTATATGCGCTGGGATTGGATCCCCACAATGCCGTGGTGATCGGGTCCGGCATTTTAAGTGCACTGCATCTTCGGGAAAGCAAGGACATTGATGTGGTGATACCCGAAGAAAAATATGAGGAACTTTCGAAGACCCGCCGTTTCAAAAAGGGGCAAAATCATGGGAACGAGGTGCTTACGCAGGATGTAGTTGAGATAGGAACACGCTGGACCGTGCTCGGGAAAACCTGGAAATTCGCGGATTTGTTGCGTCAGTCCACGGTTATAGACGGGGTTCGCTATATTACCGTCGAATTTCTCCTTAGCGTAAAGCGCGGCTGGCTCATGGACGGGAGCGCTCGCGAAAAGGATAAGAGCGATGTGCGCTTAATGGAACAATACCTTTCCGATTTGAACTCCCCTAAGGTTAAACCTTGAATCTGCAAAAAGGTTTAACCTTGATATAATAAGCGTATGCTCGAAAAGTACCTCCAGGACATCGGCCTCTCGGATAAAGAAGCGGCGATCTACCTCGCCTTGCTCCAAGCGGATTACTCTTCCCCGCTAGAACTTTCCCGGAAGCTCGACATGAAACGCGCGACAGTCTATGTGGTTTTGAAGTCCCTCGAACAAAAGGGATTAGTGGCCGAAACCAAAGTGGGCAAGAAAACCCGCTTTGAAGCCGCTCCTCCCGAGCGCCTCGAAACGTTCATTGCCCGGCAAAAAATAGTGCTTGAAGAAAAAGCGAAACTTTTAAAAGACCTTGTGCCGCAATTTAAGAGCGTGCAAAAAGAAAGCGGCACAAAACCAGTGGTGAAGTACATTGAGGGCAGAGAAGGTGTAATAGCCTCGTATAAAGAAAAGTACGAGGAAGGGAAAAAAGAGCAATTTAAATACAGTATATATTCCCGCGATCTCTATGATGATTTCTTTACTCCAGCAGAAAGAAAACAGTTAGAAGATAAGCGAATTGAATCAAAAACAAAAAGCCGTTCGGTGTACACCCACACGAAAGGGGATCTTCCAGAGAAACTGACTTTCGAGCGGGTGAGAATTGACGAGAACAAATATCCAATTTTCTGCGATATTGACATTTATGGAGACGAGATAAAGATAAACTCTCTAAAAAAGAGTATTTCCTCTCTTTACATTAAGAGCCACGACCTCGCGGAAACTTTGAAGAGTTTAATAGGCTATATTATCGATTCCGCAAAAAGATAGGCTCGGCATCCCTGTTGGATACCGAGCCTTGTTTGTTTTGAGTTCGAGTTATCGACTCGACTCAGCAACTTCGCGCTTTTCGCGCGAGCGGCGACTACTTAACCGTCGTCGCCTCGGTAAGTCCGATGTTTCATATCGGTAATCCTCTCTTTATCAACAATGCCTTTCGGCACACGGGACAAGCTTACTCGCCGATGGCATCGTGCTGTTTTCTTTCTTTTTGTGCTTAGCACGTTAAAAGCCCCGCGTGACGGAAGCGTAGCAGAAATCTTAAAGTTTATCAAGAGAACGTGTCAGTTTTCACTTTTTCAAGTATTAGGATTGAAAATGAAGGAAAATCGTTTATTGAACAGATGACACTTTTAAATAAGATATTTTTACATGACATTAAATATCAATTTAATATTGAAAATAAAGGATAAGTCGGAGTTTTATGACAAAAACTATTGACAGTTTTATAAATGCCCGCTATAATGCCGCCTAGATGCTTGATTAGAGCCTGTTCTCTGGAGAGCGCCCTACCCAGTCATGTATCGTAGGGACGCTCCCTAGAGAACAGGAAAACAAGAAAAAAAGGCACTCGCAGCCATGAAAAGCGAGCTGTTTGGCGGTCTCCAGTGGTCATGGAGACGCCGCGTCAGTGAAAAACGCGGGAGGAGAACGGGTCATGACGACTCGCTTCGAAGCCGAGGAACTTCTCGAGACGGTTGCCGCCGGATACGTGGCCTTAAGCCACCCCGACGCGCGCCGAGCTTGGGAAATACTTGGTGAGAAGAAGGCGAAAGCAATTCTCCGCAACCGAACTTCCGAGTGCGACGCGATGCAAAAGGTCGTGCCTGGGTGTGCGGGAGCGGCGAGGCGCCAGTAGCTGACTTCTCTAACGCCTTTCCGTAAGGGAAGGTTGCCGCAAAATCCGGCGGTGTAAATCAAGGTAAAGAGTTTGTATCCAGGGTAATTCTCTTAAAAAATCCACACTGGAGCCCAGAGGAAGCAGAACCTCGGGAATGCGCGACTTCCCACAATCGTCGCAGAAAACGTGGTCTGGCTTCGGTCGGACCCTCAATTGAATCCGGTTCGTTTAGATGAAGTGGATTCATAGAGACCAGCTTGTAGCTTGCCGAACTGTTCTTTGTAAAAAGTTTATCGGTACTTGTGCGCGAAGCGGGTGTGAATTTTTTTCGTACTCACCTCGCGCGCAGGTACCACCAGTGGAAGATGTACCGGCCGAACCAGCAAGTGAGTCACGGCAGACGAACTCGGCTTACGCCGAGGTCATGTCTCATAGCCGACACCCCCTCGGTAGGGGATCGGTAGAGGTTTAAAGGTTGGTAGCCTTTATCTCAATCTTTCACTTTTTCCGGCAGTTTGAGCCGAGTTCACCTGGTGAACGAACCTACACAATCGTCTACGGACGAACTGTGCAGGAATAACCTCTTGCCCGAGAGCAAATCCAGTAATGGATGGGGTAAATGTCAGGTCAGCCGTGAGGAGACCTAGGTTTAGTGTGGGAGTGATTTCCCGCCAGCTCTTTGTTCCGAAAAGGGCTGCAGACGAATCCGATCGAAATCAATCGGATACTCTGCCGGCGATGCAAAGGACGCCGAAAATCGTGACGAGATTCCTTAAAAAATGGAGGAGTGCCTGGAATAAATCCCAGCCTCCTCCCTCCATTGAGTCCGGTTCGCTAGGCGAAGTGGATTCATAGAGCTTGCAGTGAGCAAGCCGAACTGTTCTTTCCAAAAAAGTATTCATGCAACCTGCTTCGGTGGTAGCACGGCGGCAGCTTGCATGAATACAAAAACCTACTTCGGATTCGGGATCGCTCCTTCAATGTTCCCCGGAAACTGCAACATCGCGAAGCGCGAGCTTAGCGTCGAGCAGGCAAAGGAGGTCATTGCGGGAGGGGTGGTAAGTTGTTTGAACCCCAGCCATAAGGCGTCCATCGACGTCATGCAAACCCGTTTCGGCATTGCAGTAGAAATACCGCAGAAAGCGCCGAGCGTCAGTTTGCAGGATGGAGATCGCCTGGTGGTGATGGGAGTGAGCGGCTTGCCCCGGTTGGAAAACCGGCATGAGTACACGACCCAAGAGGTTCTGGGAGCCAAATTCACCTTTTCGCTTTTCACGGTGACCTCGGAGAAATTTGAGGATACACCGGAAGGGCGAAAGGCGACGGAGGCCGTCCGGGACATGGCGGGCTGGTAATTCGTGAGGTTGGAAGTGCCCTTGAAAACTTCCATCGGCCGCGGATTGAGGCGGCTAGGCGAGATCGCACTGCGTGAGTGTGCGCGTAATTCACTTCGGGGAAGCTCCGAAGGGCCTGACGAGCCGAAATCGTTGGGGTAGAAAATTCTACCTCTCTGCTTTCGGGATGTGTATCCCGACTGATGAGCTCGAAAGAGCGAAAGCAGAAATGTTCTTTACAAAAATTTGTCATAGCGAATTGTGCCCGGCAAAAACAGACACAGCTCGCTATGACAAATAAAAACAAAAACCGGAAATCGCCACCGGCCAAAGTTGGCGAAAATCGGGATGCCTTGCGGGCAATCAAAGCCGCGCAGGTAAATCTCCATTACACCAGCGCCCTGTGGCCGTTGGTGGAAGTCAAAGAAGAGGAGAGAAAATGGCCGCATGGGGCCGTCTTCGCCGATACTATCCACGACTCGGTAGTCGTGGACACCGACTGGCTTCGAGAATCGGCGGAAGAAGAGGGAGGAGACGAGGCAAGGGTACTCGCTGCCGCCCTCGATGCCGAGCCGCTCTGCAACGGGTGGCGGAAGTTCGATCTCCTCTACATCCATCCGCAGTAATACGATGCATGCCATGTATGCATTGAAGCGGGAAAACGAGATTGTGGAGGTACATCACTCTCTTGTTCGAATTTGTGCGCGTGGCCCTCGGGTTACGCGCAGAGCGAACGGGAAAGTGGTGATTCCTCCCGCAGGTACCAAACTTGTACGAGTGCTCGTAGTGGAGTGTGAGACTCCAGAGCAAGTACAAGCTTGGGAAGCGCACTAACGTTTTCCTGACCGGAATCCTTGCAGCCGGAATCAATAAAGAAGAGGCGCGTGAGAACGTGATACAAACTTCTAGTTGAGTACGTCTAGAAAAAATGCTCGTCGAACAATTTCGACGCTATGCTCTCCCGCAAAGCGGGACTGATGAGTCTTCCCCGAGAGTACCGAGGGGCAAGACGAAAGCAGAGAAGCTCTTTTAAACATCAAAGTACCTGCGCGTGATGTGCGCTTGCGCGAGCGAGCATACTTTACGCGCAGGTACCAGAATGTGGAAGATGTACCGGCCGAGCCAGAAAGTTTCAAGGTGCGTGAACGTGTCCGGTGAAAACCCGGGGTCGTGCCTTAGCAGCGGATATTCCTACGGGAGGATAATCCGCAGAGTACGGTTTCACTGGTAGAACCGCATCTCAATCTTCCACATTTGATTTGCCTCTATGCCCCGGAGGCGTGCGTAGCCCGCACTTGCCCAGCAATGGGAGGAGGAAATGTCCATCGCTCGAGATTGCATCAAGGCGGTGAGAGAATCCCGGATGGAATCCGGACGCGCGGCCCTGAAGTTCACGCGCAAGCGAATCCGAATACCATCGGATAGCCTGCCGGCACCGAGATTGCCGAAAGTAGTGACTGCACATTCTCGTCAAAACAATGGAGGAGTGCCTGGAATAAACCCCAGCCTCCTCCGCTCCATTGAGTCCGGCATCTCGGGATGGCGGACTCACAGAGGAAGGCAGTTCTTTCCATTGGAGGTGATTCATCCTTCCTCTAGATTTCGTTTTGTCCCCGTTTTTCGTCAAAAGCGGAGAGCCCGCGGAAGCAGAGCCGCTGGAGTTGACCGGACTCGACAGAACACCGGCTATGGGTGGTGAGTTAGCCATCCCGGGGACGCAACCCTCGAGAAAAAAGCCCCTTGCGGCGCATTGGCAAAACCGCATTGTACCTTTCGCCCGCAGTTCGCCCCGTTCAGCACAAAGCATGCATAAGTTTCCTTGCTCGGGTAGGTATCCCAAATGAGCAGGTATCCGTAAAACGGATATTAAAAACTTTTGCTTTTAGGGCGGCAAGCGACTGCGAACAATTTCGGAGGGTTGGAAAAAAACCAGCCCTCCTGCTTATCCCGATGTGTATCGGGACTGATGAGCCGGAAACGGCGAAAAGCAGAAAAGCTCGCCATGAGCTTGCCGAAAGGTTCTTTTCAAAAATGTATTCATGCAACCTGGTGCGGTGGAAGCACGGCGGCAGATTGCATGAATATTCAAAACTACTACATTCGCCTCGTTGAAGCGGCGGGGAAGCTCATTGTCCCCCAGGAACAGCCGAAATTCCTCTTTCCTTCAGGGATAGGAACGTCGGCACAGCGTCGGGAGATGTCTCCCACACCTCTCACGCTCTGGCGTACTACAGTATTCGCGCCGTTTCCTCCGCTTGAACATTTTCACCCGTTCCCTGTTGTGTGCATTCTCGAAGCATTAGGGGATGAGCTTTTGGGCGACGAGGAGATATTCGTGGTCGCGCCCATTTTCACGGAAGTGGAGATGACAGGCCCCACGGATGTTTTCTTCGCGAGGGGGCTTCTAGGGACGGCATGCGCGATGGCGATAGGGAATGCCATACCATGCTTGCGGCGATCGCTCGACTCGATCATCGGCGTCATTCCATGCCGGGAGATTCTTGTATTCCACGCGGCAATTAGAAACGGGGAAGAGAGTGTCCCTCGAACGCTGACGGTCGGGCAACCTTTCTCCGGCGAAACCGACCCGAGGTTTTCATTTCATGAAGACCTCGTAGAGCGTGCAGCGTATTTGCAGGATCCATACGCACGTCGCGCCTTCGGAGAGTAGAGTCAATCGGCTTTCGGGAATGAGCCAAACAATCATTCCCTGTTTTATCGGGTTCGTCTGCCTTTTGGCAGGTGAGTCCATTGAACATCAGTTCTTTGCCAAACGTGTATTCATCCTCTTGCTCGACCTAGGTATACATTCTCTCATTCGTGAGAATGGGTAAATGTAGGTAAGGGGATGAATACACTTAACAATCCAGACCATGGCAGTCCATCTGCCCAGCCCGCGGCTGGCTCCGCGCGTCCGGCATGTGTCCGTTTTGACAAGAGCGGCTTGCCGGAGTCCATGAGGCGCCAGTCGAAAAAATTCTCGAGCGGCAAGAATGCCGGACAGAACTGGCTCGATTGGCTGAAAGAAGGGGAGAACGAGTCCCGGCTCCGAGAGGCCTATGCAACCGAGGGTATGCGCGGGGTGATGGAAACGCTGGGCCTGAAGAAGACGCAGGCGTACGAACTAGTTGCACATCTCGACTTGCGCCGCGAGAAGATTGCGAAAGACAATCTGGATCGCGCGAGGCGCTACGGTCAAGTGCTGTTCAACAAGCGCCGAAGGCATTTGCGGGAGCACTACGGCTGGATACCCGGGATGAATTGCTGTTTCTTGAAGTCGTTCGAGAAGTTCTACCAGGGCTCCGTTCAGGTAGGAGGGAAATCAACCGAGAAGGGGTACGTGTGCGTGTCCAAATTCCCCTTTCCGGCGGTTCGCAACTACCTGAAGAAGCACGGCCTCCAGTACTATGTCACGAAGTACGAGGTCATTCCCGTAGAAAAAATCCCGGATGATCAAGTGACCTGGCTCGCAGTGCGGAAGCACCGCTCGGGGCCGCTCATGAAGAATGAGCAAGACCTCGAATGGGCTGACGAAAAAGCCAGCAAATTCGTTATTCCCACGCCGGAAATAACGGAAGAGGAGAGGTCTTTTTCTTCCGGATAATCTGCCGCATGGAATTCCACGACCACGGCACGTCGTAAAACTGCCTTTTAATGCGAGTGGGTGAAACTCCTGCTCCGACTCCGGGGAAGCTCCGGGGCGCCTGACGAGCGGAAACTGTTGGTGGCGGTGTTCCTAAACCCGCCCAGCGAATATGTCTCCGAGGAGACGGTCCCGCTGGAAACAAAAAATCCGGAGGATTCACTAACGAATCCTCCCTCAATTGAGTCCGAGAGTGAATCCACCGCGTGGTGGGCTCGCGGACTGAACAGAGTTTCGGTAAATTAACAATATGAAAAACGTAATACCCGGCCATGTGCGGGGATTCACATGGATGTTGGGCCTCGTCGTCGGGCTGGTTGCATGGATCGTGACAGGCAGAATTAATGTAGTGCTCGGAGCGCTTCTCCTAGTTGTAGGGGCATTCCTCGGCGATCAGGCGACTCACTTGGGGCAGGAAGACCACGCCGAGATTCCGCCCACCTGGATTGAGCGGCAACAGCAAAAGCATCGTGTAGTATTTGTGGTGCTGGGACTGGTTCTCGCCGGGCTGGGAATGTGGCTCGTCACTCGATAAACAACAATAACCCGAAGAAGGTGTGCAGTGCGACATGCGTTACATAAAACGTGGGAATGTTTTACAACAGTCCTGCGGTACGGATTCTCTTGCTCACAAGTCACATTCCGTCTGGGTCTTATGCGGGCGGCGTGGCGGAAGTGGTGGCATGCGACCCCGAAATAATGCGGCTTCGGCACGCGGCCTCGGGCGATGAGGTGGCAACAGAATGATCGCAAAAATACAAGCGCGTGATACCACACGCTTTTCATTTTATGAATGTTTCAGCGATAATGAATCAATGGACATCAAGGTTACTCTGAGTATTATCGGAATCGCACTCACATTTGCGGGATACGTTCCTTACATACGAGATATTTTCAAAGGCAAGACCAAGCCGCATGTATTTTCCTGGTTCGTGTAGGGGATTACGACTCTTTTAATTTATATCGTGCAAGAGAGGGCGGGTGGCGGCAGCGGCGCTTGGATCACTTTGAGCATTGCTGTCGTCATGTTCGGAATTTTTTTACTGGGATTGAAGTGGGGAGAAAAAGATATTAGAGCAATGGACATTGTCTTTTTTGTGGCGGCGCTTGCTGCAATTCCTCTATGGCTTGTGGTAGCCCAGCCGCTTTTATCCATGATGTTGCTCACTGCAATTGATGTTCTAGGGTTTGCACCTACCATACGGAAATCATGGAGCAAGCCAGAATCTGAAACATTGAGTTCGTATGCTATTAATGGGGCGCGCCACGCCTTAAGTGTGTTTGCGCTCGCGGAATACAATCTTCTCACGGTACTCTTTCCCATCGCATGGGTGTTTATCAATATGTTTTTTGTGGTGTTCTTAGTCTGGAGAAAAAGTTCAATTCTCTTGAGCACTGAGGTTTAGTTTCTTGTTTTGGTATAATTTTTATAACTACATTATGTCTACCGCGACCAAGAAAAGCTTTGCGGAAGTTCCGGAGCTATTCTCCAAAACCCTGAAATATAAAATTTGCATTTCCGGCTCGGCGGAAAGCGGCATATGTGCCCCCGATGCGTTGGAAAGAACGATTCAATTAGGGCGTTTTATTGCAGAGCGAGGAATGGTGCTCGTGACGGGAGCGACGACAGGAACCCCTTTGTGGGCGGCGAAGGGTGCCAAAGAAGCAGGGGGAGTAGTAATTGGAATTTCTCCCGCCTCCTCGAAGATCCACCATGTAAAAACGTATCGACTGCCCGTAGACTACCATGACCTCATTATCTACACTGGTTTCGGCTACTCGGGGCGGAATCTCCTTCTTACTCGGTCTGCGGACGCGGTGATCACCATCTGCGGCCGAATCGGCACGATGAACGAATTCACCGACGCCTTTGAAGACGAAAAACCTCAAGGGGTATTGGCAGATACGGGAGGCACTGCCGATATGCTCGACGAATTTCTCGACAAAGCGCATCGCGGTTACGGCAAAGTAGTATTTGATCGCGATCCCGGGGCGCTGCTCGATAAAGTCGAAGCCCTCATCAAAGCTGAGGAAAAAGATTTAGACTTGTAATTGAGTAATGAGCAATTACGTAATTACTAAATTACCTAATTACAATCCAAATGCCCAAAGCCAAAACTAAAAAAGCTACAAAGAAAGTCTCGAAGCCCGCAAAAGCTCTTAAATCAATTGGAGTCGTAACTCATTTTTATGGCAACCTTTCCGTAGCTATCGTGAAATTCAAACAGACGGTAAAAACTGGAGTAGGTCTCCATTACAAAGGAGCCACTACGGATTTCAAAGAGACAGTGAAATCCATGCAATATGATCACAAACCTATTGCCGCTGCGAAAAAAGGCCAAGAGGTAGGAATCAGAGTGAAAAAGAAAGTGAGAGAAGGGGACGAAGTATTTGAAGCGGAGTAGCAGGCATGAGGAAATCTTTCTGGATGCAGGTGGTAGTAGTAGCCGCTACGACCGTAGGGGCGGGAATGTTCGCCCTGCCCTACACGGTGCAAGTAGCCGGCTGGCTCCCGACCATTTTTTACTTAGTGGCGTTGGGAATCATTTTGGCATTTGTGCACGGAATCTATTTCGTACTTCTCTCCCGAGTGAAAGAGCGAAAGAAATTGGTAGGGCTCGTGCGCGATTCGCTGGGAGAAAAAAGCGGTATGGCGGCGTTCGTGGTAGTGATGGGTGGTCAGATTTTAACGCTACTCGCGTATCTCATTCTCGGCCAAGTTTTTATAAGCCTCCTCTTTCCCGCGCTTCCTCGCGGCGTGGGGGTGCTCCTCTTTTGGGCAATATCTTCTTTGCCGCTTCTTTTAAATATTAAAAGATTTGCACGGCTCGAAGCCTGGGGAATTATAGGAATGTTAATTTTGATCGGACTTCTCTTCTTAGGAAGCGATGTAGGAGCTGGCATTAACCGGGTACCCACTGCAGATTGGACGCAAGTGCTACTACCTTTCGGAGTAGTGCTCTTTGCGCTCGCAGGCTGGACCGCGGTGGAGCCAGTGTATGAACTGGGAGGTAAGTCCTCCTCACCGAGAGCGGCCCTCGGCTCTCTTTCTCTTGGAACCGGTATTTCGGTACTTCTCTATCTCGCTTTCGTGCTCGCGGTGTTGGGCTCCCCGGCCTCAGTCACTCCCGATGCGGTCTCGGGATTCTCCGATCCTCTCCATCGAGTCATCCTTGCCATCTTAGGCCTCTTTGCAATTTGGACCTCGTATCTTCCCGTAGGGAGAGAAGCAACAAATGCATTTGTGGATGGAGGGACCAAAAGACCCGCAGCGCTCTTGCTCGTACTCTTCTTGCCGCTCATTCTATTCGGGTTGGGGCTTTCTGATTTTGTGAAGCTTGTAGGGGTAATCGGAGGGGTGTTCTTAGCCCTGCAATATATCTTTATCTTAGGAGTAGGGGGGAAAGTACTTCGTCCTCGAGGATACCTTCACCTCCTCTTTTGGCTCCTCTATATAATCTTGGGCGCCGGCGCAGTGTACGAACTCTATTATTTTGTAGCGGGGTGAGGAATGCTGGTGCGCCCGCGAGGAATTGAACCTCGATATCATCCTTCGGAGGGATGCATTCTATCCGTTGAACTACGGGCGCGTAAAATACGAGCTTACTTTACCTGTCTTTGAAAATTTCTTCAATTGAGAGGTACAATAACGGCCATGGATAAGCGCGCGGCACTCGAGGCTCTCAAAGCAGAAATGGAAGCGGATAAATCTCTTCCACTCTCGGCCAATCTCGTGTTCGGAGAAGGAAATCCGGACTGCGAAGTCCTTTTTATTGGAGAAGCTCCCGGACAAAACGAAGACATCCAAAAGCGTCCTTTTGTGGGACGTGGTGGGCAGCTCTTAAGAGAAAACATTCGCGCCATCGGATGGAAAGAAGAAGATGTCTACATCACAAATATTGTGAAGCGCCGTCCTCCAGAAAATCGGGATCCCATGCCGGACGAAATCGCCGCGTATGCTCCGTATCTTGCGCGCCAGATCGAAATCATCAATCCGCCGATCATTGTGCCTCTCGGCCGTTTTTCCATGAATTACTTTTTGCCTGCGGCGAAGATCACTCGCGACCAAGGCAAGGGTTTCCGGACAGGAGGTAGGGTCATTGTGCCGCAATTTCATCCTGCGGCCGCCTTGCGTGCTCCGGAGGTAATGAGACAATTCCGGGAGAGCTTCGCTGAACTGCCGCAAATGATAGCGGGGAAGCTGCCGATAAAGGATTTAGACCCCGCTCCCGCGGTGGAAAAAAAGAAGTCAAAACCTCAAACCAGTCTTTTTTAATAAATTGTCACGGTTGGCTCCAGTAAAAGGTAAGAGTATGATTGAGTAAATTGAACCGGAATGCCTTTAGCTTTCATATATTTTATAGAGCGCGCGCTCTTCCGGGTAGGAGATTTTTTTCGACACTGGTATATGGATGCTTCGCGCACGATGTTTCATTGGTTGGTGTCTCTTTTGGAAAGCTTAGATCGTACTTTGGCGCTTCGGGTTACGGTGAGACGCTTTTTTGAGCCTTTATATCAAGACTGGAGCGTGGTGGGACGCATATTGGGAGTGGTGTTCCGCTCCATTCGGAGCCTTATAGCGATTTTTCTTTATGCCGGTATCTGCCTCATTTGGGCGATTATTTACATTGTTTGGGTGAGTCTCCCGCTCGCCCTGCTTTTCTATGGACTCAGCGGCATTTAAGGATAAGACGCTTCTCTTTGACGATCCCCGCCTACACCTCTCGGGGGTAGGACGATTTGTCGTGCGAGTGCTCTCGTATACGTTTTTACTATTCCTCACCGGCGCCGCTATAACCTTAGCGCTTTCAGATATCCGTGGACTTCAGGTATTAGGAGTACTCCTCCTCCTCTTTTTATTGGATCGAGCGTGGCATGCCGGAAGGGGGGATCGTTCGATCCGCGACTTAAGAAATCAAGACCCGGTAAATCTCGCGAAGTGTGTGTCTTCGCGCACGTTCGGAATTCTCGAGCGGGCCTTTGAGCGAAGCGGGATCAAGCATTCGAATGTGCTTCTCGAAGTGTTTCAAGACCTTCTCCATCTGCCCGAAGTGGTAACTGGGTTTGAGCGGCTGGAGATAAGCCTCGAGGAATTTCGAACTCGGCTTCAAGCGACCTTGAAAGAATCTTCCACAGACTCCCATGCCGAAAGGCTAAAAAAACTGGAAGAGTTGGTGGTCGGAGCTTTTGAGCATGCGGGGCGGATGCATCACTCTTTTATAGAGCCTGCAGATGTGTTCGCCGCCTTCCCCTTTCTTTCGGATCCTGCCGTAGCGAAGCTTTTGAATATTTTTTCCCTTAAAGCGGCAGATATGGAAGGTGTGATTCTTTTCGGCGAACTCTCGAGAAAGCTCGCCCGCCTGTCCCCGTCCTCTTTGGGAAGTTTTGGAAAGCTGATGCGCCCGGGAGTACGCCATCGCATTATGAATCGCGCCTGGACAGCGAGGCCGACTCCCATGCTCGATTCCTACAGCACGGACTTTACGGATCTCGCGCGCGCGGGAGCGGCGGGGTTTCTCGTGGGGCACAAAGCGGAACTAGAGCGCCTTCTTGATGTGCTGGCCCGCCCCCTGAATCCCAATGCGCTCTTAGTGGGGGAGGCCGGCGCAGGGAAAGAAACGCTTGTAGCTCATTTCGCCGCACTTCTTATTAAAGATGAAGTGCCAAGCGCTCTTTTTGATAAGCGGCTTGTGGGGTTGGATATTGCAGAATTAGTGGCGGGCGCTGCCCCAGAGGAGCTACACGCGCGCCTCCAGCGAATCGTGGGAGAAATCATAGAAGCGGGGAATATCATTTTATATCTCCCGGATATCCATAATTTTTTAAAAACGTCTTCGAGCGCCTACATTTCGGTGGCAGATGCACTTGTGCCAATTTTGAGAAACAACGCGTTCTCGGTAATCGGCGCAACGTATCCTCGAGAATTTGCAGCTTCGATCGAGCCGAGAAGCGATCTCACGGGAATCTTTGAAGTGATTCGCGTAGAAGAAATTTCGGAATCGGAGGCGACGACAATTCTCGTCTACGACGCGATGATCTTGGAAGGGCAATTTAAAGTTCGCACCACGCTGGGGGCTATAAAAAATGCGGTAACCCTCGCCAAAAAATACCTTCGCGAAAAATTACTTCCAACAAGCGCCGAAGAATTATTGAAGAGTGCGCTGGCATTAGCTTCGAAGCGAGGGGATAAAGTGCTGCGGAAAGAAGATGTAATAAAAGCAGTCGAAGCGCGCGTAAATGTCCCAGTGCATGAGGCCACGAAAGAAGAGGCTGAAAAGCTATTGAATCTGGAAAAAATAATTCACGAGCGAATGGTGGATCAGGAAGAAGCAGTGAAAGCCGTGGCCGATGCGTTGCGCGCCTATCGAAGCGGCTTGGCAAGAAAAGGAGGTCCGATTGCGACGTTTCTCTTCGTGGGTCCGACAGGCGTGGGGAAAACAGAGCTTGCGAAAACCTTGGCACGCGTGGAATTTGGATCGGAAAATGCCATGGTGCGGTTCGACATGACGGAGTATCAGGAAGTGGCGAGCCTCCGAAGATTTATAGGCGCCACGGATGGTTCAGTGGGCGGCACGCTCACGCGGGCCGTAACGGAAAAGCCCTACTGCGTAGTACTTCTCGATGAATTCGAGAAAGCCAATCCGGATATTCTCGATTTATTCCTTCAACTCTTAGACGACGGTCGTCTTACGGATGCTATTGGGAGAACGGTGAGTTTCGAGAATACGATCATCATTGCCACTTCGAATGCGCATTCGGATTTGATTAATACCGCCCTTCGCCAAGGGCAGCCTATGATGGAAATTGCGGAGTATTTGAAGAGCCGTTTGACGGATGTGTTCCGCCCGGAGCTCGTGAACCGTTTTTCTAAGATTGTAGTGTTCAAAAACTTGAGCCCGGACGATCTTCGGAAAATCGCGGGATTGCAACTCAAAGAACTCGGGAAAACCCTGGAGGAGCAGGGGATTGCGCTTGAGGCAGATGCTTCGGCGATAGATCTCCTTGTAAAATTAGGATACGAACCTCAATTTGGCGCGCGCCCCTTACGTCGGGTGATTGAAGAGAAAATCCGCGCCCCGCTCTCCGAAGAAATTTTAAAGGGCAATGCTTCCCGCGGTACGACGCTTACCGTGCGAGGAGAAGGAGACGCTTTCCGATTCGAGGTGAAGAGTTGAAGTTCGCCTTTGACTCTGTATTCTTCCAAGATTTAACCTTCCGCAGATTTAAGGTCGAACCTTAACACCTCAGCAAGGTATAATGAGGCATATGGGTAAGGTGAACCGAGTCGTCAAAATTCTGATCTACTCCGATTTGATCATTGTGACCGCCTTCGCGCTCTACGGGCCGATCTTCGCGATATTTATATCCCAGCAAATCGAAGGCGGGGGAGTGCAGGTGGCGGGAATGGCCGCAGCGGTGTATTGGGTAACGCGCGCAATTGTGCAGCTCCCCATTTCCAGGTATTTGGACCGTCACGACGGCGAACGTGATGATTTTTGGGCGCTGGTACTGGGGTCTATCTTAGTGAGTGCAGTGCCCTTTCTCTATCTCTTCGCCCGAGCTCCGGAGCATGTATATATGCTGCAGTTCCTCTACGGACTGGGAGACTCTTTGGCGGTGCCCACGTACTTGGCGGTCTTCGGTCGCCACGTAGACAAGGGTCACTCGAGCGGCGAGTGGGGACTGCGCTCTACGGTTGTGGGTATTGGCGCTGCGCTCGCGGGAGCCTTGGGAGGTCTTCTCGCCGATAAGTTTGGCTTCCCGGCGGTGCTCGTGACGACGAGTATTCTTTCCTTCGTGGGCTCGTTCATGCTCCTCATGCTCTACGGTTTTATGAGTCCTCGGACCAAAGGCGGGCACATGATGCGTGCACACCCACCCATGAAAGAGCACGGGCACTAGCATGGGAGAAGTTCGAAACGCAGACGTCGCGCACATCCTCCGAGAAATCGCAGTGTTTTTGGAGATGCAGGGCGTAGCATTCAAGCCGCGGGCGTTTGAAAAGGCGGCAATTTCCATAGAAAACGCGACCGAACATATAGTGGAGCTCTACGAAAAAAGAGGCCTCAAAGGGCTGCAGGAAATCCCCGGAGTAGGAGCGTCCATCGCGGAAAAAATCGAAGAATTTTTGAAAACAGGAAAAATAGGCTTTCACGAGGAATTGAAGAAAAAGGTCCCCGTGGATTTGAACTCCTTTACGGGGATAGAAGGAGTGGGACCGAAAAGTATTCTGAAGCTCTATCAAAAATTAAAAATCCATAATGTAGAAGAATTGGAAAAAGCCGCTGAGGGTGGAAAGATTCGGGAAATCGGGGGTTTCGGAGCGAAAACCGAAGAAAATATTTTAAAAAGCATCACCGCAGCGAAGGGGTCTTCAGGCAGAATGCCGCTCCAATCCATCATGCCCGAGGTGCACGCGCTCGAGGAAAGATTGAGAAATATAAAAGGCGTAGAGCAGCTCACCATTGCGGGTTCCATCCGGCGGCGGAAAGAAATGGTAGGGGACATTGATATTCTCGCGGTGGCCAAGGACCCCGAAATAGTGATGGAATACTTCGTGACGATGCCAAACGTGGCGCGAGTGTATGCGCAGGGTCCCACGAAATCCGCGGTAAGACTGGCCTTGGGTTTAGACGCAGATTTGCGCGTAGTCCCCAAAGAATCATATGGAGCTGCGCTGAATTATTTCACTGGCTCTAAAGATCATAATGTCGCGCTGCGGCAAATTGCCATAAAAAAGAAACTGAAACTGAACGAGTATGGATTATTCAAAGGCAAGAAGCAAATTGCAGGAGAAACCGAAGAAGAGTTATACGCTGCTTTTGGCATGGACTACATCGAACCGGAACTGAGAGAAAATTCCGGAGAGTTGGAGGCAGCCACGAATCACACCCTCCCGAATCTTATTGGGTATAAGGATTTGAAGGGGGACTTGCAGATGCATACGAATTGGACGGATGGAAGAGAGTCGGTAGAAACCATGGCGAAGGGCGCTGCGGCGAGGGGCTTGCAATATATCGCGATCACAGACCACACGAAGCGGCTTGCTATGATGCGCGGGTTGGACGAAAAAAGAGTAAGGGCGCAGTGGAAAGAAATTGAAGAAGCGAATAAAAAATTGCGGGGCACAATTACAGTACTCAAAGGCACCGAATGCGACATTTTAAAAGACGGCTCCTTGGATCTTTCGGACGAGGTATTGGCAAAGATGGATGTGGTGGGAGTTTCGGTGCATTCCTACTTTAATTTACCCAGAGAAGCCCAAACGGAGCGCATTATTCGAGCGATAAGAAATCCTCATGTGGATATTTTGTTTCACCCTACGGGGAGAATAGTGGGGAGGCGCCCGCCCTACGATGTGGATATGGAAAAAATAATCAAAGTAGCGAAGGAAACTGGCACGATTCTTGAAGTAGATTCCTTCGAACGTCTCGATCTCAAAGATGAGTATGTGCGAAAATGCGTACAAGCGGGGGTAAAAATTGCGATTGATTCGGATGCGCATATTCCCGCGCATTTCGGCTTTCTCGAATATGGCATCGCCCAGGCGAGACGCGGCTGGGCGACTGCTAAAGATGTGGTGAACACTTTGTCTTTAGATAAAATGCTGCGTTCTTTGAAGAAAAGCAGATAAGGGTCGCCCAGCCCGAAGGATAGGCCGGAGGGAAAGTAAGAGGTTCCCTTTCCACCCCCCACACTTACGTATAGGTGTGGGGGTTCACATTCCGTTCAGGAAGCCGTGGTATACTTTTCGTAACGAAGCCGGACGCGCTGTATGAGGTGAGTGAGGAAGCGGGTTTTTCGCGCTCTCCGGCGACCCTTACAAATGAGAAGAGAAATTTCGGCAGGGATAATTGTCTATAGAAAAAGCCGGGAAGGGCCTAAGTTTTTGATTTTGTATCACGGCCATGATTATTGGAACTTCGCCAAAGGGAAGATCGAATCCGAAGAGCGAAGCATGGCCGCCGCTTTCCGTGAAACTCGGGAAGAAACTGGTTTTACGGCGAAGGAGCTTCGCCTGGCTGAGAATTTTAAAGTGTATGAACGTTTTACGTTTCGAAGAAGCGGCCAGCCGGTATTTAAAACGGTGATCTTTTATCTGGCGGAAACCGATATCGAAACTGTAAAACTCTCGTCTGAACATCAGGGATATGGGTGGTTTCTCTATCGAGAAGCCAAAAAGATTCTGGGGAAATACCGGGACAGTCAAAGAGTGCTCCGCCAAGCCTACGGATTCTTGCGGCATAAGAGGCAAGAGGCGTTGCATCATGCCGCGGCGAATAAAAATAGTCCCGCCGCGAAACCAAGCGGACAGTAAAACTAAAAACCGCCCTGGGGGCGGTTTTTGTATAGACTACTTGGCAAGAGCCACGATTTTCTTGAAGGCTGCAGGGGATTGACTCGCTATTTCGGAAAGCACTTTTCGATCGAGTTTCACATTCTTTTTTCGGAGCCCTGCGATGAGTTTGCTATATGAAAGACCCTCTTCACGCACTGCTGCATTGATCCGCACATTCCACAATGCTCGGAACACGCGCTTCTTCTCTTTCCTGCCTCGGAAAGCATGAGTCCAGGCATGGAGGAGAGCTTCTTTGGCCGCTCGCTCTTTAGACTTGCGTCCCCAGCGAAATCCTTTCGTATATTTAAGCGTTTTCTCGCGCCGTTTGTGGGCGTTAACCCCTCTTTTGACTCTAGGCATAGGTTAGTAATTTACGATTTTCTTCATCGGATAGTCAAGGGAGCGCCCTTTTCGCTTGTTCCGGATATTTTTCGTGCTCTGACGGGTGCGGAAGTGATCCACCGACATCGGGCGGCGAACGAGCTTACCCTGCCGGGTAATCCGGATACGTTTCGCCACGCTTTTGCTTGTTTTATTGATGGCAGTCATCGTTATGAGATATCAGTTTTATTTAAATGTGTTTTGTTATGGCTGTTTTTTGATAATATGGAGTCCCATACCGCGGCCTCCGAATTTTGGCTCATCTAACTTTTTGTATTCTACGGTGATGAGCGAAAGGAATTCATGTAACTTTTCGAATGCCCATTCTTTATTATATTTCTCTCTGCCCCGGAGCCGCATCTGTACTTCGACCTGGTGTCCTTCATTGAGGAACTTTTCCGCTTGCTTGGCTTTGACCGATAAATCGTTATGTGCAGCTCGAGCGCTAATTTGTATTTGTTTCAAATCCGTCTTCGCTCGGGACTGCCGCTCTTTTTTTCTCTGCTTTTCTATCTCATAGCGGTATTTATCGAAGCTCATGAGTCGCGCGACGGGCGGTTGGGCAGTCGGCGCGATTTCAATAAGATCGAGTCCTTCCTCGGGTCGCGCAAGCTTAAGAGCTTCATCTCGCGTGAGAACGCCGAGGTTGTTGCCTTCGGCATCGATCACGCGCAGCTGCGGCGCGATGATTTTGCTGTTGATTCGAGGATTGCTAGTGATGGTCATACGAGAGCTTTCGCTCTTTGAAACACGCTCTATATTACCTGTAAGGCCCCTGGGAGTCAATATTTACCGCATATTTGGAGGAATTGACGCTTCACAAAGTTAGTAAAATAGGACGGAAGATGGTAAAGGATTAGATATGGAAAAAATCGAGGAGATCGCGAATTCGGTCCTCCGAAGCGTGAAATACAAGCACGTGATGCCCGAGCTTGTGGCGCGTCTCACGGCCAAAGAGTTTGCGAAGCGGGAAAAGTTCAAAGAAGCTACCAAGGCAGTAAAAAACAAACTCCATCAGATTGGCGGCGCATATTTGGAAAAGCAACCCGACTATCGAAAGCTTTTGAAAAATATTAAAGAAAGTGCTTCAGAAGCTGGCGGAGAATCGCTTCGAGCGGAACTTCGTAGAGCTATGGATTTTCATGCCTCGACCGCCGAACGCCTACCCTTCCTCGAAGAATTCTACAAGCAAATTTTTAAGGGGATTGCCCCTCCTCGAAGAGTACTGGATTTGGCCTGCGGTCTGAACCCGTTGGCGAGACCCTGGATGGGATTGCCGGAAGAAACGGAATTTATGGCCTGCGACATTTTCTCTGACATGATGAAGTTTTTGGAGGAAGTATTTAAAGCTTGTCATTGGAAAGGAGAGGCTTTTGCTGTCGATCTTTTGAGCGACGCTCCGTTGCCTGTGGCAGACGTAGTGCTTATACTAAAAACGATTCCTTGTCTTGAACAAGTGGAGAAAGAGGCGAGCATCCGACTTCTGAGTCGTGTAAACGCGAAGCATGTAATAATTTCTTTCCCAGGGAAAAGTTTAGGAGGTCGCGAGAAGGGGATGAGAGTAAACTACGCGGAGCGCTTTTTAAAACTCTTAGAAGGCACGTCGTGGGAGGTGAGAAATATGGTAATTGGAGAAGAACTGCTCTTTATCCTCTCTCGGTAGTGCTTGTGGTGAGCAGTGCTTTCCCAAAGGGCACTGAGAAAGCTCGGCACCATACCCAAACTTCGTTATATAGCGCGGGATCAATATGAGAAGGAATCTCATAATTTTGTCCGCCCAAATTCCCCTTAAGGGGGCCGAGCTGCGCCTCCGGTGCGTACTTCCCATTTTTTCCCAGATGCACGAATACATCCGGTCCATTAGTAACATAAAAGTTCTCTTCAAAACGAATGAAGTACTTCCCTCCGCTTTGAATGAGGGTCGCAGTTCCCTCGGCGCGATGCCCCGCGAGGCCGGAAAAAGTGCCCTGGGCCAGGGATAAAAGTTCCGGAGCCGCTTCAGGAGGAGTAGCGCGAGAATAAGTGAAAATCTCTTCTCGGGCCTCGTTCACTTCCCGAGTGACAAAAAGAGGGGTGATAAGCCAATATGCAGTTCCTGCCAAAATAATAGCCGCGAAGAACACGAGGAGTTTTATGCGCATGCTTTCATTATAGGTTCATGATTTTTAAGTTTCCATTAAATTTTCATGTGGGCTCCAAGGAGAATGTGGTGGTATGGCGGCGGAGTACTCCTGCTGATGGGAGTATTCCTCGCCCTTTTTTTAACCTTGCCGGAACGCACTCCCTCTCAATTCCCGAAATTCGGAGCAGTAGAGCCTGCAACCCCTTCCTCCGTGAAGCCTCCAACCGCTTCTAAAACTCAATCCACCGGAGTGGTAGCGCGTCTTTCGCGAGAAACCTCGAGTTCCATTTCCATAACTTCTCCAAGACCAGATGAGCAATGGGCACTAAAGGAGTCTCACCTGGTGAAGTGGAGTAAGAGCCCTGGGGTAAGCGGGAGTTTATATCTGGTAAATGCTATGACAAAAAGCGTCGTGGGATGGATAAGTCCTACTATTACCCCGGAACAAACTTCATATTCCTGGGATACACAATATTTAAATATCAGCCGTACCGACCCTTCTAGAAAAGAGATCTTGCCGGGAAGATACATTATCCGAATGGAATTGGATAGAAGGCCTCCCGCGATAGCGGAGAGCGCTCCTTTTGTAATCGTGTATCCCGACCAAATTATAAAAAGAACACACCAGATAGAATTATTAAATTATGCAGCCACTCCTCCTCAACTCACGGTGCATCGAGGGGAAAGTATTGCGTTTGTAAACAAAGATAAAGTGGATCACGAACTCCTCCCCGCGTTTAATGGCACACGGCAAACTTTAAAGGTGGGAGAGTCCACCACACTAAATACGGAGGCGCTGTCGCCCGGAACATATGAATATTATTCCGAAAAGTACCCGACGGTTATATTCTCCTTCAGAGTAAAATGAAGAGTATTAAAGCGCTTCACATCCTCCTCATTTCTTTTAAGGTATAAAAGCATGGTGGCGAGCCTAGGAATTATATGAGCAGTTGTATAGGCCCTACGACTCGCCACGCTAGGGAAATCGAAACCTCGCCGGTACATGAACGGCGGGGTCGTTTTATATTCCCAAGCAATTACTCATGGCGGGGAGGGGAAGATTCAGGACAGTTCAAGGATACATCCGGTGTCGCCAATCGTGAGATCGTCGCCTCGGAGCACCTTGCAAATCACTCCGCCGCGCCAGTGAGGAGTAAGAGCGGCCTCGAGACCGGGAACTTGTTCTTCCATTCGATTGCAAGGGTCACACTCTCCCACAATGAGAAGCGTGACTGCTCCGATTCGAAGTCCCTTTCCCTTATCTTCAGGACCAAACTTTTTCCCGGTGATGAAAAGGTTCGCGCGCCGAGTGGTCCAATCCAAGGTGGGCTTTCCGATTGCTGCGCAAGCTTCACTCCAGCTTTCCGCGGAAAGCACAGTGATTTGCCGTTTACTGTTGACTTTTGCTCTTGCGTCTCCCACGATGCCGAAATCGGTTTGCACAGTAACGTGATGATGTTTTTGCATTGGCGCTTTGGGTCTCATGCGAGTGGCGATGCCGACGAGTTCTATCATAATTCCTTTGGATATGAACGCGCTTTGCACGCGTTCGGGTTGACGAAACAACTGGCTATTTCCTAACACGTTTTAATAAGAGAGGGAAGCCTGCGCGGCGCCTTTGAATTAAACTTGACGGTGGAGAGGGGAGAGAATTTCACTGCCCTCCGACCCACCCTTTGTTCAATTCTCTTCAACGAGAAACAAAATCGCTCACCAACAAGTAGTGAGCGATTTTGTTTTTGTGGAGTGTATTAAACGAAGCGCGAAAGCGCTACCATCGGGGCTAAGTGCGGACATCCCTTGAAAAATTGTGCTCTGTCCGCCTGGACTCGCTATCGCTCGTCCGCACGCCAGCCCCGCCCTGCACCTTGATTGATTTCCGCCGAAGGCGGTGCGCCGGCCTTATGGAATTGCGGGCGGGTCTTTAGGCGTGCTAGCCCGCTCCACTGCTCCGTAAGTTCGTGCCTTCATCGTAGCTCATTGGCGCTATACCGTCCACTTACTTCGCAGTGTCGCGGGCAGGCGTACTCCGCGCTATTTATGTGCCCTTGCCCCACCCAACCCGTTGCGCGGGCAAGAGAAACCGCGCCTTACGGCGCGGCTCCCTGGCAAATAGTAGATGCTCAGTTGGCAACGCTCACCAAGAATGTTCTCGAGTTCCGTTTGTATGTGGGTAACTCTCGAGCTCGCAGATGAGGGTTTGCTTCCAGAAATTCATTGAACGCTCTATACTCACCCTCGCCCTTGAGATCTAGGTCGTACAAACGCCAATCGTCCAGGTTTATGATCGTGGGCTGGGTAATAAGTGGAGCGAGAAAGTCGAGCACAGTTTTTGTTGATCCATAGGTATCACAATCAATAAACACTGGCCCGGGATTAAGGTTGTATTTGCTTTCCAATCCCTTGTTCAAAGTCTCGTTGTACCATCCTTTCACCCAGTTGATCTCGGTTGGCTCAATTCCTCTGCGACGCAAGCACTCCTCCAGTTTCGGATACGAGCAAGCATAGAACCCGGGTTCGAAGACTCCCGCATCCGCTTTGTCTGATTCTTCCGGTAAACCTTCAAATGCATCGAAACCAAAGAGTCGCACTCCTGATATGCCACCCTTACGCAAAGCTTCATACATAGCTGACAGCGAGCCTCCGTTAAAAACGCCGAATTCTAGGTAATCCCATGGAGCACCTCCGCGTTCCTTTTTCAGAACTTGTATACAGTTTTCGAAAAACTCAGCAAACTTATGACACGGGACAAATATTATTGAGCATATATCCTCCACTGGTCCCTTGGTGTACAACGAGTTCACGGATGGCCGGAACAAGCGGTATGTTCGGATGAATAACTTTTTGATTCTGCCGTATCTGTAGTTGCTCATATTATTTCCTTAAGTATACACCTAGCGACCCGTACCTTGGCCGGGCAAGAAAGTCACTTCGGGGTCCTATTTATTTTTGTGGAGATGGGCGGAATTGAACCGCCGTGTGAAAATGGGTGACGCAAACCTTCTACGAGCGTAGTTTCTTGCGAAACGAACGCTCTCTGAATTTAATCCCTCGATATAGAGAGCATTCTCGAAGAACGAGCCTCCTTATATAAGACCGTGAATCCGTCTAAGAGGCACAGACGGTACGATCCTCTAGGTTACGCGTAAGCGTAAGCTGGAGCTGCAACTTTGAAGTTGGCAGTTGTAAAGTTTGTGAGATTTTCGAGGTCACACTCGACTCGCAAGTTTGCGTTCCATTTCCATCGAAGCCGATCATCCCCGCGGAGCGAGAATACAACATTCACAGTATTTTGCAAGAAATGAAAGGGAAATGAGGTAAAATTATAAGGATGGTTCAATTTGTAATTGCTTTAGGCGCAGTAGTGATCCTCGGCGCAGGCATTTCCTTTTGGAGGGGCATATCGGCAGAGCCCCCGAAGCCGAAAACTATTCCCACCCAGACAACACAAGCAGTACGTCCTCCAGTGAAGGTAGAGAAGCGGCCCGTGGTGCTCATGGAAACTTCCACGCCCACAGAAGTTTCCACCCCCACTTCATCCTCATCTTTATCTTCCTCCTCCTGCCCTTCTATACCTGAGGTACTCTCCTTTCCTTTTTTTGTTTTCGAACCCGTAGCGTCGTTAGTCTCCTCTGTGCCCACCTCTACTCCTGCGTCCGTCCCTAAAGCAAAAGCCACTTCCACTCCTGTGTCTCCGAGCGCGCCTATTCCATCTACGCCCTCTTCCACCGCTGTCGCAATTTCACCTCCGATAGCCACCTCCACCATAACGGTAGCTTCCTCCACTCCTACTACGGCTTCTTCCACTGCCACCTCCACGGTTTTTAAAATAACCGCTACGGCGTCAAGCACATATACCATTGTGGGCGAGGGGTTTTGTGCAAATAACCCCGGGTCTTCCTCCATATTCATCCGCGGGTACCCAATGGTGAATGACGCAATAGTGCCTCCCTCTCTGATTTCCTCCTGGTCCGATACGCAAATAGTGTTTAAAGTACCGGACTCAGTGCCTTCTGGAACGTATTCGGTAATAGTAAGGGGATATAGAGCCACCGATCCGATAGGGTATTGCTTTGATATAAGCTCGTCGAGCATGAGAATTACCGTGAAATGATCCGTCTTATTGTGGTAATTGGAATCTTGGGAGTTTTGACTGCGGGATTTTCCTGGTGGCGTTTTGGAACACTGGAACAATTACCACCCACTTCTTCCGCGCCCAGTTCTACCGTAGAGCTTCCCCCAGTGACTGCAGACAGGGAAGAGCTTATTCGGTTTGAAAATGAAATTCTGGCCCAAAAAATAAAAGACCTTCCCACCAGTACCCCGCGTAAATCTGCAGAAGCGGTTCCGGCGAGCTCTTCCCCGCCCGCAACCAAGCCTGCGGTGAGAGAGGAGCCCCCCGTCGCTGCTTCGCCTGCGGTGTCCGCCTCGACCTCTTCTCAATCTAATTCTCCCTCGGCTTCTCCTGCGGCGACTACGACCTCTCCTGCGAGCGCTCCCGCGCCAAGCACTCCAGAACTCCAACAATTTATGCTCGTGGGTTCCGGCTATTGCGAATATAAAAAGGGTATCTCCTCCGTGCTCCTTTCCGGATATCCTTTCGTTATCGATTACGCGATTCCAGATGACAACATCAAAGAGTGGACTCCTAATCGAATTATTTTCACCACTCCGAATTCAGTGCCGCCTGGCACCTACATGATAAATGTCCGCGGAGTAGATTGGGCCGGATATTGCACGCAAGCCACTTCTTCCGTGGATCGAATTACCGTGAAATAGCCCTCCGCATTTCTCGTGCGGCGGTTTTTTTCTTGAGTGTCTCGCGCTTGTCGTGCTTCTTTTTTCCTCGCGCCACGGCGAGCTCCAGCTTAATGCGGTTCCCTTTGAGGTAAATGCGAAGAGGAATAAGTGTTGTTCCTTCCCGAAGTACCCCTATAAGATGTGTGATCTCTTGAATCTTTAGTAATAATTTTCGTGTAGCAGTAGGATCATAAGTCTCCGGCACATTCAGAGGTTGATAAGGGGGTATTTGTGCTCCTATAAGATATGCCTCTCCACCGCGCAGCAAAACGCGGCTTCCACTAAGCCCCATTCGCCCCGATTTTACGCTCTTCACTTCGTGCCCCTTAAGTACAATGCCTGCCTCGAGGGTTTCGAGAATTTCATAATCAAACCGGGCGCGCCTATTTTCTGCCAAAGATTGCATAAGAGTATACTACCTACTTTTTATGGAAATAAAAAAGCGAGACGACCTCGTCCATCGTCTTGCTACTTTTCTATGTATTCTTCGGGTTATTGAATAAAAACCTCCTTTAGAACATGACGAGCTTATTTGAAGCTACTCTCGGCATAACACTATGTCAATCTAGCCCATATCGAATTCCAAGAGTAATATTGAGAAGAGAAAAAAGAGAGGGGTGATCGGCAAAGATCCCGATGCACCCCTGGTCACGCGGCAAACTTACGAACAAGTATCAAGTTAAAGAGCGAATGGCGGTGGCGTCACCCCCAGCCCACAAAAATCGTTCGCCCCAATGCACAGAGGCGATTTAAGATTCTTGCGAAGTGGGCACCACCGCCAATGGGCTCATATTGGCTTAATACAGAAATTATGTCAAGTATTCAAACTAAAATAAGTTCCATCATTAAAAACGTGGCGGGAGAAGCTAGCGCTTCTGCTGAGATTCGGGTACCTGAGGGAGAAGCGCTGGGCCATTACGCCACGAACGTCGCGTTTGCGCTCGCCAAAGTGGAAAAAAAGAATCCGGGGAAAGTAGCCGAAGAGGTCGTTTCAAAAATTCGCACGGCTGCACCTAAAGATTTTTTTTCGAAAATAGAAGCTACTCCCAAAGGCTTCATCAATTTCTGGCTCACACCCGAAGCACTGCAAGCTGAACTTTCAGAAATGTTGAATCAGAAAGAGAAATATGGCGCCTCGAACATTCTTAATGGGAGAAAGATTCAACTCGAGTTTATTTCGGCAAATCCCACCGGCCCCCTCACCTTAGCGAACGGAAGAGGGGGATTCTTAGGCGATGCCCTCGCGAATATACTCTCGGCCTTCGGCGGAAAAGTGGAGAGGGAATATTATGTAAACGATGCGGGAAATCAAATCATTACGCTCGGCAAGTCTGCGCTCGCGGCGGCAGGGAAAATTCCAGACGAGGAAAAATTTTATAAAGGAGAGTATATAAAAGAGTGGGCAGCAGCTCACGCGGACGAAGTGAAAGCTGCGAAAGAACCGCTCGTACTCGGGAAACGCATTGCGACAGATCTGCTCAAAAGCATACGGCATGCCGTAGAAGAAAAGGCAGGAATTCGCTTCGATCGGTGGGCGTCGGAAGACGAAGATGTACATAAAAAGGGGTTTGTGAAACAAGCGGAAGAGATGCTTCGGGAGAAAGGACTTGTGTACGAACGAGACGGAGCCACATGGCTCAAAACGACGCAGTTTGGAGATGATAAAGATAGAGTAATAATCACAAGCGATAAGTATCCCACGTATTTTCTTGCTGAAGTGGGTTATTTCCTGGAAACGAAAGAGCGGGGATTTGACGAGAAAATTCTGATCCTCGGCCCTGATCACTATGGATATGTAAAGCGGGCGGAAGCGGCGGCTCATCTTATGGGACTCGATCGCTTTGAAGCGATCGTCACGCAAGCGGTGCGGTTAGTAGAGGATGGTAAAGAAATGAAAATGTCGAAACGCCGCGGAGAGTTTGTGACGCTTGAAGAGTTGATCGATGAAGTGGGGCCGGATGTTGCGCGCTTTTTCTTTCTTCAGGTCTCCCCTGAGGCGCATATGGATTTTGATCTGGGACTTGCAAAAGAACACTCTGCAAAAAACCCGGTGTACTACGCACAATATGCCTACGTGCGTGCGAAAAATATCCTAGAAAAAGGAGGAGGAAGGAAGGCAAAGCCAAATACAAAAGTGTTATCGAAACTCAATACGGAAGCCGAGCTGCGGCTAATGCGCACGCTGGTCCGCTTACCCGAATTCCTTGAAGAGGCGCTCAAAAACCATCGGGTGCATCACCTCGCGCATTTTGCCGTGACGGTAGCGAAGAGCCTCCACGCTTTTTATGAACAGGAAAGAGTACTCGAAGCTGAAGTCGAAGAACGAGAAGCCCGCTTGCTCCTGGTGCAAGGGGCGGTTACAGTACTCGAAAATCTCCTGTCGATGCTCGGCGTTTCGAAACCGGAGAAGATGTAATCATGAACAGTGAATTTTACAAAAAAGAATTCAAGCCGGAAATTGAAGAAGAGATCCTGAGATTTTGGGAGCAGGAGAAAGTATTCGAAAAATCTCTGGAGAAGACGAAAGATAAGCAGCCCTTCACTTTTTATGATGGGCCTCCTTTTGCAACGGGAACTCCTCATTATGGAAGTTTGTTGAGTTCGGTCATTAAAGATGTTGTGGGCCGCTATCAAACTATGAAGGGGCGGTTCGTGCGGCGCCGCTGGGGTTGGGATTGCCACGGGCTGCCGATCGAAGAAATCGTAGAACGGGAACTTGGCATCTCCGGCAAAAAACAAATCGAAGAAATCGGAATAGGTAAGTTCAACGAAACGTGCCGCAGCATGGTGCTCCAGTACGTCGCAGAATGGAAAAAAATGATTCGCCGCATCGCACGCTGGGTGGATTTCGATAATTCCTACAAAACGATGGATCGGGAATATATGGAATCCGTATGGTGGGGATTTAAAGAGATGTATAAAAAGGAGCTTGTATATGAGGGCCGAAAGGTGCTGCTCTACTGTCCTCGCTGCGAAACTCCCGTTTCTAATTTCGAGGTCGCGATGGACAACTCCTATAAGACGGTGACGGAAGAAGCAGTGACAGTGAAATTCAAGGTGAAGCCCCGGCAGAAGATCGGGAGGTGGGAAGTGCCGGACAATACCTATCTCCTCGCGTGGACCACGACTCCTTGGACGCTACCGGGGAATGTTGCCCTCGCAGTAGGGAAAGATATCGACTATGTGGTCATGGCCGAAGGTAACGATATCTGTATCGTCGCGAAAAATTTGGCGGGAACGTTGAAGGACCAAAAGCCATTCTTGGAAATAAAGGGCAAAGATTTGGAGTCATTACGATACGAGCCGCTATTCACGATTGCCGCCATCGCCCAGTCCAAACAAGGGGAGAATGCCTATCGGGTATACATTGCAGATTTTGTAACCACCGAAAAAGGGACGGGAATTGTGCATACCGCTGTGGTGTACGGAGAAGAGGATTATGAGCTTGGGCTGCGGGAGAATCTCCCCGTGGAGCCGCTTCTCGATGAAAAAGGCCATTTCAACACCAAGGCTCCCGAGTTTATCTATGGCGAATATTTCAAAAAAGCGGAAAAGGCGATCATGAAAGACTTAGAGAATCGCGGGTTAATATTCGCCCGTGCGCCGCACGCCCATTCCTACCCTCACTGCTGGAGATGTAGCACCGCGCTTTATTACAATGCCATCCCTGCCTGGTTCGTGAACGTTCAAAAAATTAAAAAAGAACTGCTGCAATCCAACAAAAAGGAAATCAACTGGTTCCCCGCGCATCTTAAGTTGGGAAGATATGCAAAAAGTGTGGAGCAGGCTCCCGACTGGAATATTTCTCGAAATCGCTACTGGGGGAACCCCATTCCCGTCTGGAAGTGCGACACCTGCGGAGAAAATATTGTAGTGGGGAATTTGGGAGAATTAGGAGCGGATCTCAAAGAAATTCACCGCCCGTATATTGATGAGGTGGTATTGAAATGTGCTTGCGGGGGTAATGCGCGGCGCATTAAGGAGATCTTCGATTCCTGGATGGAGGCAGGCTCGATGCCTTTTGCGGAGTACCATTATCCTTTTGAGAATAAAGAAATTTTTGAATCTCGATATCCAGCCCAATTTGTGGCGGAATATATTCCTCAAACGCGTGCCTGGTTCTATGTGATGCATGTGATCGGGTTTACTCTATTCGGCAAGGCTCCTTTCGAGAACGTAGTAACGACAGGCACAATTCTCGCTGAAGATGGAGCGAAAATGTCCAAATCCAAGCGCAACTACCCCGATCCTTGGGAAGTGATCGAGCGCTACGGAGTGGATTCTTTGCGTCTCTACCTTATGAATTCACCGGTAATGCTCGCTGAAGATTTAAACTTTAATGTGAAAGAATTAGAGGGAATACACCGCAAGGTAACGCTCATTCTCTCAAACGTTCGAAATTATTTTGTAACGTATGCTCGGGAGGCTTCATGGAAGAAAGAAAGTTTGAGTGCGGACACAAATGTACTGGATGAGTGGATTGAGGCTCGAACGAAAGGGCTCGTGAATGGAGTAACTGATCATCTGGACGAATATGACACGGTTCGTGCAACGCGGCTAATTGAAGAATATATAGCCGATCTCTCGACTTGGTATGTGCGCCGGTCTCGGGGCCGGAAAGATGCCGCTTTTTTCGGCACACTTTTTGATGCGTTGCACATGACGAGTAAAATTATGGCTCCGCTCATGCCCTATCTTGCGGAGTATCTCTATCAATCCCTTCGCGAATTTGCTCCCAAAGAAATACATGAGGAGTCAGTGCACCTCGCGACCTGGCCGAAGAAAGAGAAAGTGGGGAAAAGCGATAAAGATTTGTTGAGTAATATGGTGGTAGTCCGAGACCTTGCGAGCAAGGCACTTGCCGTGCGAAAGGCAGAAAATATTCCTGTCCGGCAGCCGCTCGCGATTTTAAGAATCAACGCGAAAGCGCTTGCCGGAGAAGATGAACTGCTCCAAGTACTCGCCGAAGAGGTAAATGTAAAGCGAATTGAAATAGACGGAAAATTCAAAGATGAGGTGGCGCTCGATATTACGTTAACTGAAGAATTGAAATTGGAAGGCCTGGTGCGTGGCTTGGAGCGCATCGTGCAGGAATTGCGCAAAAAACAAAATCTGAAAGTAGGAGAACTGGCTGCCCTCCATTATTCCACCGAAGATGCCGAGCTTAAACGTGCGCTTGAGTTGATTAATAAAAAGAAAACCAACCTTTCGCAAATATTGGAAACTAAAAAGGAGTTGGAAACATTCGAATTGGAAGGCAAAAAAGTTTCTTTGGGAATTGTTAAATAAAATCCCGCACATGGCGGGATTGTATTTAACTCAACACATCGTAGAGAAAGTTTTGAAGCACTGCTGCTACTTTTAGAGCGAAGGCTGCTGCAAAATGCATGAGCCCAGCAAAGAAATCTCCCAGCGCGATAAGAATGGTTGCGAAAAATGGAGTGCCAGCCTGTTCGGTGGGCAGGCTCGATCCGGTTCCTTCCGGTAAATATTTTTCTTCCGCCACCGCGGTTTCTATAATGACCGTGCTTGAAGTGGGTGCGGTACTAGGAAGAGGAGTAGGAGTAGAAGTGGGAATGCGAGTAATGGGTTGCGATCGCGATTTAAGTGCAGCGAGGGCTTGAGTCTGTCGCTCCAGGACCGTACGCATAACGTGCGCGGGAAGAGGTTGATTGATCCCGCAGGCAATTTGATTCATCTTGCGGATAGTGGAAGCTGCCGCGTGTCCTGTGGGGTGTTTGAGTCCGAGGGGAGCCAAAATATCATTTGCATACTTTATCTGGAACCGGGTAACTGCTTCGATAGTAGGATTATCGAAGAATCCGGTAATGGAAATGTTTTCGTTTTCATAGATTCTGAGAAACGCCTGGACGCGGGCCACGAGCTCTGGCGGATTTTTCTCGCCTGGGTGCGCTTGGTCAGTAGGACGGGCGATTGGAATGGGAACGCAGGGGCTGGGAGAAGGAACGAGCACCACGCCCAGCACTTTTCCCGGGGCGGGCGCGGGAGTCACCGGCCAAGGTTCGGTGCCGCCGAATCCCACGCTCACATGAGGGCCCACGGGCGGCGGGACGCTCACGATAGGACCGCCCCCGCCTGGAGGGACAACGACTGGAGGAGGAGGGGGAGTTTCGGGCACATTTGTAGTGCCACCCGGGATGGTAGGAATAGTAGGAGTTTCGGGGGTGTTGGTGGTCCCTCCAGGAACTGTAGGGGTAAGGGGTACCGTCGTTTCGGGCTGGTTAGTAGAGGTTCCAGGGATTGTGGGGGGTGGAGTGTTTTCGGGTTGGTTAGTGGATGTGCCAGGGATTGTGGGAGGCACTGTCGTTTCCGGTTCATTCGTGGAAGTGCCGGGAGTAGTAGGGGGCGTCACCGTAGTTTCGGGTTGATTAGTTGAACCTCCGGGGATAACGGGGACGGTGCCCTCGGGAGCATTAGTCGAGGTACCTGGGATAGTAGGAACGGTGCCTTCTGGAGTATTCGTCGAACCGCCGGGAATAACAGGGACGGAACCCTCGGGAAGATTGCTCGATCCGCCTGTAAGCAGAGGCGGAGACGTTTCGGGGAGATTAGTAGATGTTCCAGGAGTAACGGGCGCGCCACTTTCGGGAAGATTTGAAGAGCCTCCTGGAGCAAGGGCTACCGTTCCCTCAGGTAAGTTATTGGATCCTCCAGGAATAAGAGGCACCGTGCCTTCCGGAAGATTGCTCGACCCTCCCGTAGCGAGGGGAGCGCTGGCTTCAGGTGTATTCGAAGATCCTCCTGTAAGAAGCGGTGGAGAAGTTTCGGGGATATTAAGAGAAGTTCCGGCGACCGTGGAAACCGTGCTCTCTCCGGCATTCGAAGAAACGCCAGAAATGACCGGATTAGAAATTATAAGACCTCCCTCATTGGAAGAATTCCCGCTCAAAGTAGGAGGAGTGGCAACGCTTTCCGGAGTGTTAAGAGATGTCCCCATGGTGAGAGGAGAAGTGACTGCGGTTTCCCCCTCATTCGCAGACCCGCCCGAAAGGGTAGGAGGAGCCACGTTAGTTTCGGGTTGATTTTCCGAAGCACCGGGCGCGAGAGGTACCCCTTCCGGTTCATTCGTCGAGACCCCCTCGATTACGTGGGCGCCTACTTGAACGGCAAAAAATAATACAACAATCCCAAGTAACACAAAGGGCACTGTAAAAGGCCGGAAGGGTGTAGGGGTGATCATGAAGGATTCCGAGTATTAATTTCGCCAGAGAGGAGGCCCTCGTCTGGGGTTGCAGTTGTGTGCATAGGGTAAGGCTATGCGGGAAGAGATTAAGATTAAATTAAAAAATCTTAATGAAGCATTATTTCAAAAACGAAAAGCGCGCCCTAGGAAAATTCCTGAACTAGGGCGCACGCGTTGTTGGAGGGCAATAAAGCCCGCATCCGAATTTCGGAATTGTTACTGAAGTCGCCAGAATCTGGCGCGTTCGTTGGTCGTAAACTGATTGGTGATCCAATTGCCCTCGATGAGGGTGCCTGGAGTAGCAGGTGTCCAAGTGGCCGGCGGGGTGAGGCTCGCAGTCGTCATCACCTGATATGCCACTCCCGGCTGACCCAGAATCATGAGCTCGATGGAGTTCGGGCGTCTTTGGATAAAGAAGCCCGGAGCCGTAGTGAGCGTCACGCGTTTTACCGCGTTCGTGTTCACTCCGTCCATAGAGTGCCAGACCGTGAATCGAAGCCAAAAGTTCTGAAGCAGGAAAGAATTCCGTCCCGCCTCGAGATCATGTTGGCTGCCTACTCGAATGAAGGTGCGCGGGCCGAAATCAAAGAAATCTCTGATCGGCGTCGAGACCGATTCTCCATTCCGATACGTGATCGTCGTGCCACCAGCGGGGTAATCTCTTCCCACGGTAGTCGAGGAGTATCGTTTCTCCACTTGCGCCCCCTGGCCGGCATTCACGAGATTCCCGCCGAATGGTGGAAAGATATCCGGATGCGAGCAATCAATCCAGAAATGCAGTTGCCTGGATTGCAAAGGCACTCCATTTTTAGAGAAAGCCGTGACACTCCAGACAATCGTGCTCCCGAGTTCGTTAGCAAAACTTTGACCAAAGTCCGTTCCTGGATTGGGACTCCCAAGCCAAAGTTTGTAGTTGGCATTGGTACTCACGAGCGCGAATGGCCATTTTAAGTATTCAAATGGCCGCCATGAGCCCACAGTGGTCCAGTCCTGCACGCGGGAGGAGTCATTCATTACTCCCTTAAGCGTATTCTCTCGGTTCGCGCCCACATTCGAAGAGCCCACGCTTACTTCCACGCTGGGAATGGCGTTCAACTCCACTTGTGGAATCGTTCCGATGGACTTCGGCACCGCCGTGAGGCGAACTTCCGATGGAGGGGCAGTAGTCTCTGGTAGATTCAAAGACCAGCCCGTTGTCGCTGCTCGACCAATGCCCGCAGGGAGTGCTGCTAGCAGCATCAGCAACAGTGCGGTGTTTTTTACCTTTTTCATATATCAAAAAACAGGTACACGAGAAAGTTGCAGGAAGATCGCACGTTACACACGGGTATATGCGTTCTTCCACTAACAGTAGTTGTTAAGGTTAAGAGTCTCGCCACGCCTGCACACGCAAGTGGACAAGGCAACCTTCTCGTATAGAGTCACGATAAAGAGGAAGAGATGAAGAAGAAATTAAAGAGTCTTCATGAAGGCCAAACTCAATTTTGAAAATAAAATGAAAATCACGCCCCATAATGGCGGGGCGTGATGGAAGTAAAATTACTGGCTTGTTCCCGGACTGGAGGTACTGCCGCCCCCCGGGAGGTTCAAGCGTAAATTTATATCGGGCTGTTCTTGCGGGGTGGGCTGGGTTTGCGGCGTGCCTCGCATCGCGGGAAGTCCATACATAATAAAGAGAATGATGATCGCCCCTATCAAAATTCCCAAGATCACTCCCAACACTGTCCCATTTCCTCCTCCCTCGGGGGGAGTTACAACGGTAGCCATGCCGTAAGCCTAGAAGGGGAGAGGTGAAAGGAGCGTGAACGGATCAAAGGGAAATTCCAAGTTTCTCCTTCACCTCCGTCAGCTTTTTCTCCGCGCGCTTCGCTGCTTTTTTAGACCCTGAGGTGAGTACCGTTGTAAGTTTGGAAGCTTGCGCCTGCAGTTTTTCTTTCTTCGCGCGGAATGGGGCGAGATGTTCCGCGATGAGTGCGGCAAGTTTCGCTTTAAATTCAGAGTACGTTTTTCTTTTATATTGTTCTTCGATGAGGGGAATAGGTTTCTCGGCCACTGCGGAGTAAAGTTGCAAAAGATTGGAAATCGCCGGTTTCTTCGCTTCGTCAAAGGCAATCTCCGAGCCGGAATCGGTAACAGCTCGTTTTACCTTCGCTTCAATTTCTGCAGGGGAGTCGTCAAGAAAAATGCAGCCCGCAGGTTCGGACTTAGACATTTTGTGCATAGGATCGCTCAAGCTCATCACACGGGGAAATTGCGTGAGGATCGGTTTGGGTTCCACAAACGTTTTGCCAAACTTCGAATTGAATTTGCGCACGAGCGTTCGGGTAAGCTCTAAATGTTGCAATTGATCTTCGCCCACGGGAACAAAGGCGGCATCGTAAAGAATAATATCCGCCGCCATGAGAATGGGATAGGTGAAAAGCCCGACATTAATATTTTCTTCCTGGCGAGCTGACTTGTCTTTGAATTGCGTCATCCGCTCCAGTTCTCCTATAGGAGTAATGGTGCTCAAAATCCAAGTAAGTTCGCTATGGGCTGGAATCTGGGATTGGAGCGCCACAATCGATTGCTTCGGCTCAATGCCTGCGGCAAGATAGTCTGCAACAAGATCAAGAATGTGCTTTCGCTTTTCTTTAGGCTCGAATTCTTGGGTGAGAGAATGAAGATCAACAATGAAAAAAATACATTCGTACTTCCCGGAGTTTTGAAGTTTCACAAAATTGCTTAGAGCCCCCACATAATTCCCAATATGGAGCTTTCCTGTAGGCTGGATGCCGGAGAGGAGAATTGGTTTCCGCATTTGAATATCTAAAGAATAACGAAAAACGCTGGATTTCTCCAATATGATAAGATGGTTGTAATGAAGCGAGAAGTTTTATGGGTCGCGGCGATTGTGGCAATCGGCGCAGTAACCGTCGCCCCGGTTCACGCCGAAACTACGCCCTCGGCGGTGATTAAAGATGTCTATCAATCTCATGAAGAGATAAATACTTTTTCGTGCGCGGACGAGTCAAAATGTAGTCCTTATAGCACTGATCATTTTGACACTGCTACCACCGTGATTTCAGGTGATGTAATGAAAGCCTCTTTTTACATGCAATATTGGGCAGAGTAGGCCGATGACTACGGCGTGACTGGTTTTTCGTGGACCGGATTTATTAACTCGAAAACCAATAAAGGGAATCTCGTACATACTCAATATGGACCTAAAGCTGAACCTTCAAAAAGTTATAACGTCCCCACGGAGATTCAGTGGCTTGATCCCAGTCAAATGGCCGGAGGTCCCGATCGTATGAAAGGCACTCATACAAATTCAGGCTGGCACAACGAAGACAAGGGAGTTATGGAAACGGTAAAGCACACTGCGGATGCGAGAACAGAACTTACGGTGACTGGAGAGTCAAATAAAAAGTATAATGTGCGGCTTCGAGCAAATGCAGTGGAGTGGCACTTAGGGACAGTGTTAACCGCTATCGGAGTACAATTTATAGATAAGCCGATACCGTGCTCCGTAATTCTCCTAAGAGGCTCTCCGCTCGATGCCAATTGCGAGATTTCTTTGAGTCTCTCCCCCGGGACATATGATGTGACTCCGAGTGTGCCCGGAAGATATATCTACTCGGTCGATGTGGTAGATATCGTGTGGTCGCCAACGGGAAAACAAGTACCAAAAAATGTTGCAGAGGACCTACGCACTCGAGTACGGGATTTGCGACAGAGGTTAGCAGTGATACAGGGTCAAATTGAAGACGTAAAACGTGCGCGACGTTAAATAAAAAGGAAACTTCCCTTACACGCAACCAGAGGCGCGGGAAGGTATATCTCTATATTTCGATAACCACCGGGAGAATCATGGGGCGGCGGCGGATCTTGTTGTAGAGGAATTGCCCGAGCTGATCCCGCACGAGAGTTTTGAGATAGTCCACTTCGAGAGGCTGGTGGGTGGGGAGCCGACTCATGAGAGACCGTATACGTTTCCGCATTTCTTCGAGGAGCCCTTGGCTTTCTTTGAGATAGATGAACCCGCGGGAGATTATATCCGGACTCTTTACGAGGCGGGCTTTATCGCGCTCGATGGTGAGAATTACCACCACCATGCCTTCCTGAGCAAGCGCGCGGCGGTCGCGAAGCACCACTTCCTCGACGTCGCCCACCCCCAATCCATCCACCATGACATACGTGGCGGGTACGGTTTCCTGCGTGATCCGAAAACTATCCGAAGTGATTTCCGCCACCTGCCCGTTGTCCATAAGGAAGACGTTCTGGCGGGGGATACCTACTTCCACGGCGTTCTGCGCGTTCACAAATCGCTTGTAATAATATCCGTGCACCGGTACGAGAAATTTCGGATTGATAAGCTTCATGGCGAGCTGCAGATCTCCCTTTGTGGCGTGCCCCGAAGAGTGGATGTCCACAATATCCGAGTGGTAGATGATGGCCCCTTGCCGCGCTAAATCGTCTTTAATAGTCTGCACGCTCCGTTCGTTTCCCGGGATGACGGAAGAAGAGAGCATTACGGTATCTCCGGGTTTGATTTTTACCTGCCGATGTTCGCCGTTGATGATTTTCATGAGCGAGGCGTTCGATTCGCCTTGCGCGCCGGTCGAAAGGATCAGGAGCTTGTCGTCGCGGTACTTGTGGATCTCTTCGAGGGGAATGAGCACTCCATCCTTGGCTTTAATCAACCCGAGGTTCTGCGCGATAGCCACGTTCGATTTCATAGAATAGCCCGAGAGCGCCACGCGCCGGCCCAGTGTATCCGCAATTTTGATGACTTCTCCGATGCGGGTAAGCACGGAAGCAAACATCGCGACAATAATACGCCCTTCCGCTTTCTTGAAGAGCTCTTCGAGGTTTTTCTCGACAATCCGTTCGGAAGGCGCGCGCTCGAGCACGTCCGCCCCGGTGCTGTCGGTCATAAAAGCGGTAATGCCCATCTTGCCCACCCGTTCGAGCTCGTCCAGACGATACGCGTTGCCGTGCTCGTCGTATTCGATTTTGAAGTCCCCGAGGTTAGTCACTTTCCCCGCGGGAGTTTCCAAAACTACCCCTACAGATTCAGGGATCGTGTGATCCACGGAGAAGAAATGCGCTTTGAAATAATTCGAAAGCTGCACGACATCTCCCGCTTTAACGTTGATCATGGCGGGCTTGGGTTTGTTCGGGAAATCGTCTTGGCGTTTCTCGATAATGCCGCGGGAAAGGGGAGTGGTGTAGACCGGGGGATTCCCGATGCGGTCGAGTACATAGGGAAGCGCGCCGATATGATCGTAGTGGGCGTGGGTGATGATCAAGGCCTGCACGTTCCCGCGCCGCTCCTCAAGGTAGGTAGTGTTAGGAATAATATAGTCCACCCCTGGGGTCGCTTCCTCGGGGAATTGAAGGCCGGCGTCAATTACCACAATTTCGTTTTTGTATTCGAAAAACATCATATTCCGCCCGATCTCTCCCAACCCTCCTAATGGCACAAACCGAAGCGGCACAATTTCTCCGTTGTCGGGTGTTACTGATTTAGGGTGAGGTGTGCGTTTCGCCTCTCCTCGGGAAGGAGCGTGATGAATGCGGGAACGAGTGGCCAACGCCGGGCGCGAGGTGCGTCCGCTCGTGGGCCGAGAGATACGCGAAGGCCGTCCGCGATGTGCAGGGGTATGTTTCTCTGTCATGGTTTCTGTATTTTTTTCTGTCATATATGAGTGATTAATGATTGCTGATTAATATAACCGTCCGCCAATAATGGCATCTGGTTTGTCGGGAACAAGGAGTACGCAGAGCCCCTCACTATCTGGAACTCCGAGCGTGAGCACTTCAGATGAAAAGGGCCCTATCTTCCGTGGAGGAAAATTTACCACTCCCATCACCTGTTTCCCGAGAAGTGCTTCTTTAGTGTAGTGTTTCACGAGCTGGGCGCTCGAGACTTTGGTCCCGACTTCGGGCCCAAAATCTATAGTGAGTTTATATGCGGGTTTCTTAGCTTCAGGAAAATCTTCGACCTTAATAATCTTCCCAACCCGAATGTCTATTTTTTGAAAATCTTCGTATGTCGCCATGCTATCGAATAATGAATTAAAGAAATGTGGGCAGGGAGGGACTTGAACCCTCATGCCTTACGGCATACGGCCCTGAACCGTACGTGTCTGCCATTCCACCACCTGCCCTTGTAAATAACACTATCGCAAAGAAAAACGTGCGGACACATCCGCAGGAAAATAATCAGAACAAAAGAAAGAAGGAGGAATTACGAAATATGCCTTCATTATACTCCGTGATTTCCTTTCTGTCAAATGTAGCTCCTTGCTACACGCTACTCGCTACGCGCTATTTAAGCACTCTGGCTGTCTTTACATACCATGCTGCAGCGTTCAAAAAGCGCTCCGGTGGGTTCGCAATGCGCCGCGGTTGCACTCCACCTACATTCTTCGCAGTCACAAAAAGATATTCGGGGGAGTAGAGGAAAATTGCAGGCACATCGGCGGTGATGAGAGTTGCTAGGGCGGCTAATTTGTTCTCACGATTCTCCTCGTTGCTTTCTCCTCGGATTTCTTCCGTAAGCGCATCCGCCTTTTTATTGTTATAGAGGCCAATATTCAATCCCGGGTAGAACCGTTGGGAAGAATGCCAGAAAGGAAAAAGATCTTCGGCAGGATTCAGCACATTTCCAAAAAGAAGCATTTCATAATCACGATTGCGAATTGCGGAGGCGAGAATCTCTTCGGGGGTAGTGGGTCGGAGAGTCACCGCCACTCCCAATCGCTGCCAGGAGTCTCGAAGCATTTCGGCGGTAGTAATAAGGAAAGGCACTTGCGGAACAAGGAGTGTGGCTTTAAGGGTAGTACTCGCGTTCCCTTCAAACCTCACGCGAGCTTCGCTCGAAGTAGTCATCTTCCAGCCGGCAGCTTCGAGTTCTTGAATGAGTTGTGCTTCATTCGAGAGGCTGCTTGAACTTGCGCGAGGAGTAGAAGTGCTCACCTCAGTACTTGTCGCTTGGGGGGAAGATTCTAAAAGTGGGCCTGCTTGAGGCAATCCATATCCTTCGAGCGCGCGAGAGACTAACATCTCACGATCTACAGCACGAGAAAGTACGCTCCGGACGACAGGCTCTTTAAGAGCGTTATTATGAGTCCCGTTTAAGAAAACTGCGTAATAACTGGGAGTGGTAAACGCGTGGAGTGTATAAGGTCGCTGAATGGCGTTTAAAAGAGTCATATCCACTCCGCCCAAGCCATCGATTTTCCCTGCATTGAACGCTTTAAAAGCCTCGTCCATATTCCGGAAAAATTCCATAGTGAACGCCGCGACATGGGGGGTATCTGCCCGTCCGGGAGGCAAGCTCGAGGGAGTTCTTATCGCTCGTAGGGCGTAACGATCAATAAATCCATCTGGTTGCTGATGGTAAGAATCGAACTGATAGGGTCCGCTCCCGATAGGCTTAAGGTTATAGGCAGAGAGTCGCCAATTCGAGGTCGGAATATCAGCAAAGAGATGCTTGGGAAGCACAAAAAGATTATTTAAATTTTCGGTAAAGAAGATATAGGGGCTGGGGAGCTGGATAATAAACTCCAGCTCACTCACCCGTCGCACGGTAATTCCTTGCCACGATAGAGCGAGGGGAGAGCGAGACTCGGGGTCTTGAATCTTTTGGATGGTAAAGATGACGTCATCACTGGTGAGTTTCGCCCCATCATGCCACGTGAGATTTTCTCGAAGACGTATGTTCCAGCTGCGTTGCCGATCTCCCGCCTCCAATTTCTCTGCGAGCGCAGGTACGTTTGAAAATATGAGTCGGACGAGACTCCTGTCAATTTCAGTCAAAGCGAGTACCGGATTCGCATAGGCGGGTTGTCCCACGACCCCCTCCACATATTCTCCGCCATGCGTGGGGATTGCGGTCGTGGCCCGCTCCAATTTCAAAGCCGCAAGCGCTACGGCGCTGATTCCAAAGCAGGCTATTGCCATAAAAAAAAGGGCCCGCTCTTGAGGGAAGAACGACCCAATTATTTTTTTAATAAATCCCGCCATTCCTTCGAATGTGCGCGACCCTTACCGAAGAAGCTGATATACTGCGAGGCCGACGAAAAGCACACAGAGGACAATAGTGGCGTAAAAAGCCCCCTTCTCTAACCCTCGCCGGGTTTGGTAGACCGACCCCTCCCCGCCGCCCATGAGGCCGGACATTCCTCCCGAGCGTTCTTGAAGAAGAATAAGGCCAATAATAGCTAAGGAAATAAGAACCTGTATGAGCGAAATAATTTTCATATAAGTGATGTATTACACTTCTGGGCGAGGTTTGAGTCCCAAATGCGCGATCCAATTAATAATCCCTATGAGAAGTGTCCCATAGAGTAGGGCTAAGACGGAATCAATCGTAAGGTTTTTAGAGAGTGTGTCAAGAATAAAGAGCACGAGTGCATTGACGAGAATAAGTCCGATTCCCAAGGTGAGTACGATCACCGGGCCGAAAAGGAGAGTGAGAACCGGCTTCAAAAGTACGTTAAGGAGAGTCAGCAAGAGGGCTATAAGGAGCACTTCCCGGACACCCCCGTTTACCGTGAAGCCCGAAATATAACTCGCGGCTACGAATAGCGCGAAAAAATTTACGATTGCGAGCACGAGTAAGTGAGCGATCCAGCGCATGGAATATAGTAAGAATAAAGAACTAGCTCGAATTCTTCAACTCGAAGATTCCAGTTTGATATAATTCGAGATATGAAATGGATGGGGTATTTAGGGGTCACTATCGCCTCCGCCGTTATTGCAGCAGCTGGGGCAGCTCCGGTGCGCGCCGACTCCGAGAATGGATTACCAGAAGCAGTAATTGATCAGGTTTTTTATTCGAAAACTCAGACGGGTAGTTATAGTTGCGCGACTACCGGAAAAGAAACGCGTCCCACCAACGACACGAGTTGTCTCACGCTTACTCAAAACTACTCAATTCAATCGCTTTGGACACTGAAGCCTCATAATTCCCTCCGGGCACGCTCTTTTGCTGGGAAATCAGGTGATGAGGATTTTATCAAAGAAAGAATAAATATTGCATCACCCCGCCATAACAATCTCAAATGCATCACCACTGAGACATACCACATTGCAATGATGAGCGGCAGCGGTCCGGAAACAGGCGGAAAAAATAAAGAGTCATGTTATTACTCGTCCGGTCCGGCCGGCAACGAAACAGCAATTAAAGCCCCTCCGGATATTCCCAGAGACACCATCATAGGAACATTTAAGGGAATTTTTAAACCCGGCTACATAGAAGATTTCTCTATTACCGAACGCTCACGGAGTAGGCTCCTATATAATGGCGCTTCAAATAAACCCCACCTGGCAGTCGTGGAAGCCGCCATCGAAAAATTGACCATCGATAGGGAGTCAAACACTATAGTAAGCACTCCCGTTCCATGTTCCACTATTTCAGTAGCGGGAAGAAATGTAGATGGTAATTGCCGCACCTCTTTCCTGGTGGATGGCCCCTATCGCTCGATCGATGTTACGCCGCGGGTGGGGGAGGGATATTACCGCTATGCACTTCATCTTGTAGATCTCACTCCCAATAATGCCTCTCCTCTGGAAGTACTTTCCGACCGAATAGAAACTTTGACGAATGAGGCCCAATCCGTTAGGCAACAAATCGAAACCGCAGTGAATCGTTCGGAGAATAATACTCCCTCCCGCCCATAAGTTAGACCAGTCCTTCGAGGAGACCCGTCCCATTCATTTCGGGCGGTTTAGGAATTTCGAAAAGTTCCAAGATCGTGGGCGCTACATCCGCGAGCGTGCCCATGGTCTCCGTAGCCAGTCTATTTGCATTCGCAAATGCTCGGCCTCGGAAAGCGCTTCCCACGAGGTGAAAAGGCACCGGATTCGGATCGTGCTGTGATTCGAGCATGCCCGTAGTGGGATTCAAAACCTGTTCCACATTGCCATGGTCGCCAGTGAGGATAAGTACTTGATCGCTCTGGAGAGCTTTCACGATTCTCGCGATCTCCTGGTCGATCACGCGCACGGCCGCAATCGAGGCTTCATAATGCGCAGTATGCGCCATAGTATCTGGATTCGCATAATTCACGAGAATAAAGTCGAAAGAGTTATTAGAAAGCGCTTCGATGACGCGATCGGTGATGGCCGAGGCACGCATCTCGGGATGTTCCTCGGGCTTCGCCGTCGAAAGGGAAGGGACGAGCACCCGGTATTCATTTTTAAAAGGTTGTTCGATATAGCCGTTGAAAAAATACGTAACGTGCGCGTATTTATACGTTTCGGCGACGCGCAGCTGATTTTTCCCCTGATCGGAAAGCACTTTTCCAAGAGGTTCTTGCACGATATCCGGTAGAAACGCCGCCGGTGCCGGGATGGATTTCGCATACGGAGTCATAGTAACGATATAAAGATTTTGAAGAGAGGCGCGGGGGAACGCATTGAAGCCGGGCTTAAGGAACGCTTCGCCGAGTTGGCGCATGGAGTCTTCCCGGAAATTCCAGAAGATTAAGGCGTCGTTGTCCTGAAGTTTGCCTTCGGGCTGGATGCGAAGGAGCGGGAGATATTCTTCCGTGAGCCCTTTTTGATAGGTGGCCTCGAGTGCCGAGAGGGGATCCGCGGCGGGCATTCCTACCCCACCCGTCATTAAGTCGTATGTTGCCTTCGTGAGCTGCCAGTTTTGGTTTCGGTCCATCGCATAGTAGCGGCCGCACATAGAGGCGATTTTTTCTTTGGGCAGTTCGGCGAGTAGCTTCGCGGCCGTCTTAGGAGGGCCGTCCTTCCCATCCGTCCAGATATGCAATTTCACCTTTGGTATTTTTTCCCGCTCGGCCAGCGCGAGCAGAGCTTGTATGTGCTCCATCGAGGCATGCACGTTGGCGTTCGAAAGTAAGCCAGCGAGATGGAGTGTAGAATTATTTTTGCGCACATGCGCACATGCGCTTCGAAGCGCTTCATTCTCGAAAAACATTCCTCCTTGGATAGCAAGGGTGATCTTGGGGAAATATTGATAGAGCGTTTTCCCTGCTCCGAGCGTAAGGTGCCCCACTTCGCTGTTCCCGACTTCTCCCCAGGGAAGTCCTACCGCAATCCCCGACGCTTGAAGGCTTGTGATCGGAAACTCCCGGGTGAGCGCAGTGAGGGTGGGCGGCTGCGCCACATAAATTGGATTCGATTCGTCATTCCGGCCGATACCCCAGCCGTCCAAAATTGCGAGCACAATAGTCTTCGTCATGCGTCTATTCTTGTATTGTACCGCACACAGTTTCTTCGTTGACGAAAATCCTTATTTAAGTGATAATAGAACCAATCATGTATTTCGTTCCTAAAGAGTCAATCATGAAGAATTTACTAAATTATTACCATGGAAGGATCGTGGATACCCCTCGTCGGGGTGCTTGTCGTTGGAGCGTGCATTGGGTATGTAGTGCGTCTTGCCTTTGCGACCCAGCAGGCAGCGAAAGCGGAGGAAAAAACTAAAGAAATCCTCGGCGCCGCCGAGGAAAAAGCGAAAAAGGTAGTACTTGAAGCCGAACACAAAGCGGCGGACGTCCTCTCTGAAGCGAGGAAGGAAGAAAAAGAGCGGAAGCAGGAGGTGGTGAATTTGGAGCAAAGGCTTATTCGTCGGGAGGAGCTCTTGGATAAAAAGCTGGCTTCCCTCGGGAACGATGAGGCGGCCTTAAAATCCAAAGCGGATCATCTGAAGAAAGAAGAGGCTAATCTCGAAACATTAAGAAAGGAAGCCGAGGTGCGCCTGGAAAAGGCTTCGGGCCTCTCTGCCGCGGAAGCGAAAGAAGAACTTTTCCGGAAAGTAACCGAGGAACGCAAAGCGGACTTGGTACAACTGGTGCAGAAGGTAGAAAAAGAAAATCGGGAAGAGGTAGAGAAGCGCGCGACGGATATCGTCACGGTGGCCCTGCAGCGAATGAGTCGTTCGCATGTCTCCGAACTCACGACGAGCGCGTTTCCGCTGGGTGATGAAGACATCAAAGGAAAAATCATCGGCCGAGAGGGTCGAAACATTCGCGCCCTCGAACGCGCGACCGGGGTGGAGTTTGTGATTGATGAAACTCCGGATACGATCGTGATTTCTTCCTTCGACCCGTATCGCCGCGAGGTGGCCAGGTTAGCGCTCCAAAAACTTATTAAGGACGGTCGCATTCAGCCCGCGAAGATTGAAGAGAAAGTAGAAGAAGCGCGGCAAGAACTCGCGAAGCGGATGCAGGAAATTGGAGGACAAGCTGCCGAGGAGGTAGGCGTATTCGATTTACCGAAGGAAATCGTGCAGCTCTTGGGAAGACTCCACTTCCGCACGAGTTATGGTCAGAACGTACTCACGCACTCTGTCGAAATGGCGCACCTTTCGACTATGATGGCGGGAGAATTGGGATTAAATGTGGAGATCGCGAAGCGGGGAGCATTACTCCATGACATTGGAAAAGCCCTGGACCATGAGATCGAAGGTACGCATGTGGATTTGGGAATTAAGGTTCTGCGAAAATACAGCATCGACGAACGCGTGATTCAAGCCATGCAGTCGCATCATGAAGATTATCCATATGCGATCCCTGAGGCCTACATTGTGACCGCCGCAGATGTACTCTCCGCTGCTCGCCCAGGAGCGCGCCGAGGCACGATCGAGGCATACATCAAGCGCTTAGGAGACTTGGAGCGGATCGCGATGCAGTTCCCAGGCGTGAAAAGTGCCTACGCGATTTCTGCGGGGCGGGAACTTCGAGTGTTCGTGATTCCCGAAAAGGTAGACGACTTCCGGGCCTTGGAGCTCGCTCGAGGAATTGCGAATAAAATTCAATCGGAGTTAAAATACCCAGGAGAAATTAAAGTGAACGTGATTCGAGAAATGCGGGCAGTAGAATACGCTCGATAAAGAAATGCTTCTTAAGCTCTCTAAATTTTTTACCTACGCCTCACTCTTCTGCGTGATTGTGGTACTGATGGGGGCGCTTTTCCCTTTTATTGGAGGTAAAACATACTGGTTTCGTGTCGCTATTGAATTAGGAATAGCCTTTGCATTCCTCTGGTGGGCGTTTGAAGCCCCAGTCGGAGAAGCAAAGAGGAGATTTAAGGAGGCCTGGAATAGACCTCTGGTAGTGGCAGTTTCTTTCTTTGTAGCGGCTTTTTTGCTCGCCTCCATTTTTGCAGACAATCCGCATGGGGCTTTCTGGTCTAACTATGAAAGAGGGGAGGGAGGGTTTCAGATGCTCCACTACTACGGGTTATTCATGCTCCTCACTTTATTTGCTTCGAAGCGGGAAGATTGGGAGCGGGTGTTCAAAATTGCAATCGCTGCCGCCCTCGTTGTGGTTTTTTATGGGATTGGCTCTGCGGTACTAGTACAGTCGAACGGCGTCTATACGAACCCGTTTGGATTGGTAAGTGCCTACGCGGGTCCTGGGGGTCAGCCTGTGGCGGATTCCTTTTTGGGTCGTCTATTCTCGCCGGTAGTAAGGTTCCAGGGCTCTCTGGGTAATCCTGCATACGTGGCGCCCTATCTCATGTTCACCATGTTTTATTGCTTCTATCTAGCAATAAAAAGCCAAAAGCGCCGATGGTGGATCGGCTTAGGAGTTTTCTTTTTCGTCTTTCTTATACTTACGCAAACCAGAGGAGCTTTCTTGGGGCTCGGAGCTGCCGTCATAACATTCTTCCTTTACGCTGCGTTAAGAGGAGAGAGAAAGTTAAAACGCTTTTCCCTCATCGTGTTGCTCATTATCCTCCTCTTTAATGCGGGGATGTTCTTTTTTCACGACTCCGATGCGGTAAAGAGAATTCCTTTTGCCGGAAGGCTTTATGATGTGAGTTCCGTAGAAAGCTTTGCCACTCGGGTATGGACTTGGGGATCTGCCTGGGAAGGATTCAAAGAACGACCTCTTCTTGGTTGGGGGCCAGAAAACTTCCCCGCGGTATTCGATAAACATTTCGATCCTCGGCATTTCGCTCCGGGGAAAGCCACAGAAACATGGTTTGATCGGGCGCACAGCCTGTTCTTCGATTATCTCGCAGAGACGGGCCTCTTGGGAGTTCTCACGTTCTTAGGTATATTTGTGACGTTTTTCGTAGGCTTTTTCCGTCGAGTGAGACATGGGGATGAATCCACAATAATGCAGGGACTCCTTTTTGCATTGCCCGTCGGGTATCTCGTGCAGGGCTTAGTGCTCTTTGATGTGTTGCCCATCTATATAAACCTTTTCTTGTTCTTAGCTTTTGCGGCTTGGTGGATGCATCATAAAAAAGAAGAAAACCATACCCACGCCCACTAATATGAGCAGTACTATCAAAAAAGTAATATCGATAATCGCTGTTCTTTTTCTTGCGTTTATAGCGTATTACGGGAGCTACTTGCCTTATGAAAAGTCTCACTCGTTCATCCGAACAGTGCGGGGAATGAACGGAGCACGATCTTTGGAAGAATTTAAAGATTTATTCCGTGTGCCGCTTGATATTCCTTCTCCGATCGGACAGGAAGAATTAGTGCGGAATATGGCTTCTGAGGTGGCGAGTTTCATCAGTCAGGGAAGCAGCTCCGCAGAAATAGAAGAAGAGCTCGTATATTTCGTCGAAGAATATTTTAATCCCATCGTAGCTCGTGAGAAAGGAATGAGCTTCGAACAGGATTTGTACATATTAAGCACGCTGCGGCGGATTCTCTTTAATCATACGAAGAAAGCGGGACACTTGGACGCAGCAGAGAAGTATTTCTTAAAAGGTTTGGAATTGGGTCCGCGCCGCCCGCAATTTCTCTATGGGCTTTTAGACGTGTACCTCATCAGGCGAGATGCGGAGCGATCCAAACTTCTTGCCGATCAAATTTATGCGCAATGGCCCAGCGACAATCGAGTAGCAGAGCTCTTAAAAGCCATTGAGGCAGGAGTAATAACTTCCTCGACTGCGACGAGTACAAAAAAGAAGTAGAGAGGTAATGAATCCCGTGAGAGACACCAGATCAAATTTCATGTCATTACAATGTTTTGTAAAAATATGTTTTTTTACAGTAAACCCTTATTACTACGGTTCCGCGGGCGGAACCTGTCTCTAACGGGATGAAAAAAGCATTGCTTACCGGTGTCACGGGTCAGGATGGAAGTTACTTGGCCGAAATTTTATTAAAGAAAGGGTATGAAGTACACGGGGTAATTCGGCGCGCTTCGACCTTCAATACCTCGCGGATAGATCATATTTATCAAGATCCGCACGTGGAGCATAAAAATTTTATTTTGCATTATGGAGACTTGTCGGATGCGAACACGGTTCGGAAGCTCTTGTATGAAGTAGCTCCCGATGAATTTTATAACTTGGGCGCACAATCGCACGTGCGCGTATCCTTCGATATTCCGGAGTATACCGCGGAGATTGTGGGCCTCGGTGCGCTTCGGATACTCGAAGCCATCAAGGATTACGAGAAAGAGACCAAAAAGAAAGTGAGGTTTTATCAGGCATCGAGCTCGGAAATGTTTGGAGCCACCCCTCCTCCTCAAAGCGAAAATACCCCTTTTTATCCTCGGAGTCCTTATGCGGCCGCGAAGGTGTTCGCCTATCACATGACTCGGAATTATCGGGAGGCGTATGGGCTTTTTGCAGTGAATGGAATTCTCTTCAATCATGAATCGCCCCGCCGAGGCGAAACGTTTGTGACGAGGAAAATTTCTCGCGGCGTAGCGCGCATCAAAGCCGGCCTCGAGAAAAAACTTTATTTGGGAAATCTCGAGGCGAAACGAGATTGGGGATATGCGCCAGAATATTGCGAAGCGATGTGGCAAATGCTCCAGCAGGAAAAGCCCGAAGACTATGTAATCGGGACAGGGGAGTCTCACTCCGTAGAAGAATTTGTAGCCGAAGCGTTTAAGGTAGCAGGCTTAGGAGACTGGAAAAAGTACGTGGAGTTTGATCCTCGCTATCTCCGTCCCACGGAAGTAGATGATCTTATTGCAGATACGAAGAAGGCCAAAGAAAAACTTAAGTGGGAAGCAACAACAAAGTTTCCGGAACTCGTACGCATTATGGTGGAAGCAGACTGTAAAGCGGTAGGAGCTACTCTCTAAAGAAAAATCTAAGAGAGCCTTGCATTTACCATATGAATATGGTATAGTTTGGGCGCTCAAGAGCGACGCTCTTGAGAGAGAAAGGAAAGCAAATTGGCTACCACCACTTTCTACCCCGATCCTAAAAATAATATTCGCTCCCAACTCGCGTATGAGATGGTGCAACGGGCAAGTGTATTGGGATATCGAATGGTAGTGGTTGATGGAGGTTCTCCGGGGTGGTATCGGGAGAAATTCGAAAAGCTACAGCATGTGCAGGTGGTGGAAGAGATTTCTCACCCGCCCGGAAAACTGGGACCAGGTCGACGGCAGGCAATGAAGGTTGCTGGAGAGCTTGCAAAAAACGATCCGGTGGTCTTTTTTGAGCCCGAGAAAGTGGGCTTTGTAACCTGCGTGGAAACCGCAGCGGCTCCTGTGCTCGCGGGCGAGGCAGACCTTGTCGTTCCCTCGCGCATGCCGCAGGGATTCGTCACCTACCCGAAGTCCAAACCTTAACAGAACAAGCAGGAAACGAAGCCTATCGACTTGCTACGGGAGTGTGGCTCGACATGTTCTTCGGCCCGCGGGTGATTGGACCAAGAGCGCTGCCGTATTTCCTGGACTACAATCCGGAAGCGCTGGGAGCTCCCGATACCTGGGATCCCACTCACTTCCCGGTCATTGCTTGTATCGCGGCGGGACTCAGAGTCATGGATGTTCCCGTACCGTATGGGCATCCTATGGCTCAGACCCAAGCCGAAGGTACTCCGGAAATGATCCTTAAAAGGGTGCGTCAGCTCGACGAACTCACGCAAGGGACATTTAAGTACGCCCGCCAGTTGGGACTCATGAAATAACGCCAACAATCAACCGAAAGGAACGAAAGAAAATAAAAATAATAAGAAGGCATTTCGATTCTTGGAAATCCAAGAGTCCGGAATGCCTTCTTTGCGTTTTGGAGTACAATACAAGCACTATGAAAATAGTTTCCGAGAAAATTCCTGCGGCCCTCTACCGAAAGATTTATAAAACACTCCCGATATTTTGCGTCGATGTAGTGGCGGTTAATTGGAAAAGGGAATTTCTGTTGGTGAGGCGCAAACTACCACCACTACGGGGAAGCTGGTGGTTTCCCGGCGGGAGAGTATTAAAAAATGAAACAGTTGCCCAAACTGCGGTGCGGAAGCTTAGGGAAGAAACCAATCTCGCGGGGAAGTTTATAGAACCTCTCGGCTTTTATGAATTTATATCCCCAAGAGGATATTTCCGCGGAACCAATACTCATACTCCGATAGTCACGTGTTTAGTGGAAGTCAAAAAGGAGTCCGCCGTGGCGCTCGATGCGCAGAGCTCTGATTTCCGCTGGGCTTCTAAAATTGAGAAAAATTTCCTCAAATATATTCAAGAAGCCCTTCGCGCCGCAGGCTTTTAATCCCCATTACTTCGGTGTACCATTGCCACTATGGCAATGGGAAAAGGCGCAAAAATTTATGTGGCGGGACACCGTGGCTTGGTGGGCTCCGCGATCATGCGCCTGCTTCAAAAAGAAGGATATACGAATATTGTGGCGCGCTCCCATGAGGAACTGGATCTCACGAATACCGTAGCAGTCGGGGAATTTTTTAAAAAAGAAAAACCGGAATATGTATTTGATGCAGCGGCAAAAGTAGGGGGGATTTATGCAAACAGTACTTTCCCCGCAGACTTCATTTATGAGAATCTGGCGATCCAAAACAATATCATTCATGCATCTTACGAGCATACAGTGAAAAAACTGCTTTTTTTGAGCAGCTCCTGCACCTACCCTAAAGATTGCCCGCAGCCCATGAAAGAAGAGTATCTCTTAACAGGGGTGCTTGAGCCGACGAACAAGCCCTACGCGGTGGCGAAGCTCGCAGGAGTGTTGACCTGTCAGTCATACAACAAGCAATATGGCACCAATTTCATTTCGGTGATGCCGTCAAACGCCTACGGCCCTAATGACCATTACGATCTCAAAAACTCTCATGTACTCCCGGCATTTATTAGAAAATTTTTCGAAGCGAAGACGCAAGGGAAAAAAGAGGTAGTGCTGTGGGGAACAGGAAGTCCATACCGGGAATTTATTCATGTAGATGATATCGCCGCCGGCTGCCTGTTTCTTATGAACACAGATACGCAGGAAGATCTTTTTAATCTGGGCACGGGCGTCGAAATTTCCATTAAGGCCCTCGCCGAACTTATTGGTAAGGTAAGTGGTTATGAAGGACGCCTCACCTGGGATACTACGAAGCCGGATGGGGTGGGGCGAAAGTTAATGGATATGTCTCGCATGCGCAGCTTAGGATGGAAGCACGCAATCGAACTCGAAGAAGGAGTGAAGGATGCGTATGAGTGGTACGCCGCGCACTACGATGGGGTGACGGGAGAAAGAATTAAATAGCTATACACTTTTATGTTTTGGAAACTACAAGAAAATATTTTAGAAGGAGGAGATATCGAGGTACTCGTGAACTTTATTCGTTCCACCGCCCGCTTTACGCAGTTTGAAAAAGTGCGGGAATTCGAGCGCGCATGGTCTGCCTGGCAGGGCTCGAAATATAGCGTGTTCGTGAACTCCGGCAGCTCCGCGAATCTTCTTATGATGAGCGCGATGAAAGAAAAATACGGATGGGACGATAAAGATGAAATCATTGTGCCCGCGGTAACCTGGATCACGAATATCACCCCCGTGCTTCAATGCGGCCTTACGCCCGTTTTTGTGGACGTGAATTTGACCGACCTCTCCTTCGACTATGAAAAAATAGAACGGGTGATTACCCCTAAGACTCGGGCAATATTTATAACCCACCTTTTGGGAGTCCCCGCAGATATGAAGCGTCTCCGTAAACTTGCGGAAGCGCGTGACATAAAACTCATGGAGGATTGTTGCGAGGCACATGGAGCCACGGTGGATGGAGTAAAGGTAGGGAGCCTTTCTTCTTGCGGCTCTTTCAGCTTCTATTGGGGGCATCACATGACAACTGTCGAGGGAGGAATGATTTGCACGGACGATGAGGATATCTACAGACTTTGTGTTTTGAAGCGGTCGCATGGATTAGCCCGGGAATTGCCGGAGTCGTATCACTCTGCGCATAAAGAAAAACATCCGGATATCGATTTTCAGTTCCTGTTTTTGACGGAAGGATATAACGTTCGAAACACGGAACTGCATGCGGTGTTGGGAATCGAGCAATTGAAGCACCTGGATCGCTACATCCGAATCCGCAATGAGAATCACCGGAAGTTTCTTGAAATTCTCGCCCCCTACAAAGAGTTTTTGCATTTCTCCACGTTCCGCGAAGGCACCTCTTCGTTTTCACTTCCTTTTCTCTTTCATAAAAAAGAGCATAAGGAAGCGTTTCAGGCGAAGATTCGGAAAGCGGGGATCGAATCGCGTCCCGTGATTAGCGGAAATCTTATGCGGCAGCCGTTCCTGAAAAAATTTGCGCATCCTTCGCAGTTTCCGAATGCGGAGTTTGTGCATGAGCACGGATTCTATATTGGAAACAATCAGTTCGTGGGAGAAGATCGATTGCAAAAACTCCAGGAGCTCGTCGCGGAGTTCTTCACGGAAATATCCGTATCTTTGCTCCATGCGACGAAATAATACACCTCCACTTTCGACGATGGCGGAGCGCATCGTGGGTCAGTCCATGTTTAAGCTCTTGGGGGAAGCGAAAGCGCTCGAGCGGGAAGGAAAAGATATTATTCATTTTGAAATTGGAGATACGCACCTCGAAATGCCTTCGGAAGTAAAAGCTGCCGCAGTGGCTTCGCTGAAAAAGGGGCGGACGCATTATGGCGATTCTTTCGGAGAGCATAACTTACGCACGACCGTTCTAAAGGTTTTTAGAGAGGACTATGGATTCGAGCCGGCGCTGGGGCAAGTGGTGGTAACCACCGGGGCGAACCCACTGATCTATTATCTGCTTGCAGTGCTCGCGAATCCCGGGGAAGAAGTGATTCTTACCGATCCGGCGTTTGTAACCTATCGCGCAGCAATCGCCACACTGAATTTGAGGGGAGTCTACGTGCCCGTAACGCATAAAAATAATTTCCGGTTCTCCCCTGGGGAAATAGAAAAAAAGCTTACTAAAAAAACACGGGTGATTGTAGTAAATTCTCCGTCGAATCCCACGGGTGCGGTATATTCCAAAGAAGACCTAGTGGCGATTTACAACATAGCGAAGCGCCATAACTGTTTTCTTATTAGCGATGAAATTTATGCGCCTTTCGTATACGAGGGAAAGCATTTTTCTGTGGGCACCTTGGATAAATGTCGCGAGCGGGTGATTGTGACGAGCGGTTTTTCGAAGCCTTTCGCAATGACTGGCTGGCGAGTGGGATATGGGGTAGGTCCCGAGGCGGTGATTCAAAAAATAGGACTTCTCTCCCAGACAATCGTTTCGTGTGTGCCGCCGTTCCTTCAGGATGCGTGTGTAACGGCCCTTGAGGGCAGAAAAAAATTTAGCAAAGTCTATCTGGAGGAATACACGAAACTTCGGGAGATTGTCTGTGAGGAACTTAAAAAGATTCCGGAGCTCGACTTCGCAAAGCCTCAGGGGGCGTTTTATCTCATGATCGACGTATCCCGCACGGGAATGACGGGCGATGAGTTTAGCGCGCATCTTCTGCGAACGACGGGAGTGGTGGTCTGCCCCGGCTCGGGATTTGGAGAAGCAGGGAAAAACTACGTGCGTCTTTGTTACGCCATAAATGCTGCCGTGAAGCTTCGTGAAGGCTGTCGGAGAATTCAAAAAGCGGTAAAGGAACTGGGGAGTCACTAAGCCCTTTAAAGTTGAGTTTTCGAGGTTTGTCTGCCACAATGAGGCCATGAAACTCGCGGATTTTCTAATCCAATACTTGGCCGATCGGGGGATTGATCGGATGTTCGTGGTTTCCGGAGCTGCGAATGCCTATATTATTGACGCGTTTACCCGCGCCAAACGCACCAAATATATAGTGATGATGCATGAGCAAGCCGCGGGCTTTGCTGCAGAGGGCTATGCTAAAATCAAAAAACTTCCAGGGGTAGCAATTGCGACAAGCGGTCCGGGAGGGATGAACTTAGTAACCCCCATAGGCAACTTCTTCTATGATTCAGTGCCGGGACTTTTTATAACAGGCCAGGTAAATTCGGATTTTTTACGTCCTGATCCGGCGCTCCGGCAGGTGGGATTTCAAGAAACTGACATTGTCTCCATCGTAAAACCTATTACGAAATACGCCGCCCTTGTGAAGGACCCCTCCACCATCAAATATGAGTTGGAGAAAGCGTTATTCATGGCCGAGGAGGGGAGGCCCGGCCCGGTGCTTTTAGACATTCCTCAGAATGTGCAAAAGATGGAAATCGATCCCGCCGCCCTCCAAGGGTTCGATGCAAAGAGTGCTCGACCTTCCTACTCTCTGACGCAGGTGGATGCCACCATCGACGCCTTTCTCCGCGACCTTCGCAAAGCGAAGAGGCCGGTAATGCTCGTGGGAGGCGGAATTTTTTGGGCGGGAGCAGTGGAGTTGCTGCAGAAAGTAGGAAGGAAGCTCAAAATTCCCATGTTTCCGACCTGGAATGCGCTGGACCTCGTGCCTTCTGACTACGAGTATTATGGCGGCAGGATTGGTACGTACGGGGGGCGAGGCCGAAACTTCGGTTTGCAAAACTCGGACCTGCTTCTTTCTCTCGCGAGCCGGATCTCCGGCCGCATTACCGGGGGGAATGTGAAGACTTTTGCGCGAGGAGCGAAAAAATACCTCGTAGATGCGGATGAAGCCCTTACGAAGAAAAAATGGCAGCAAGTGCCTTTTGATGAAAGCATCTACTGCGACGCCAAATTATTTTTGGAAAGACTCGAGATGAAGCTTAAAGGGGTAAAACTTCCCGATTTCTCCAAGTGGACCAAACAGGTGATGGAGTGGAAAGAAAAGTATGATCCGGTGAGGCCTGAATTTTACACGCAGAAAAAACACGTCAATCCCTACGTCTTCATTCGTACGCTTTCCGAACTCATGAAAAGTAACGGCATATTCGTAACTGATTGCGGAGGCAACATTGTGACGAGTAATCACGCGTTCGAGACGCAAAACGGACAGCGTTACCTCACGAATAATGGGAACTCTCCCATGGGTTTTTCTTTCGCGGGGGCTATGGGTTCGTGGTTCGCGGCTCCGAAGCGGCAAGTGGTGTGCATCATCGGAGATGGAGGCTTCAACATGAACCTTCAGGAATTACAGACGCTCCGCACCTATGGAATAAATGTGAAAACGTTCATTATCAATAACCATTCATATGGGATCATAAAAGCGTTCCAAGAAACGAATGTGGATGGAAGATTCGAAGCTTCCGAGCCTCAATCCGGGTATGTAGTGCCGGATTTTATGGCAATTGCCAAAGCCTACAAAGTACGTACGGAAACCGTGAAAACGAATAAAGAAATAAAAGCCAAAATCCAAAAAGTCCTCGCGAGTAAGGAATCGGTGGTCTGTGATGTGGACTGCGGAGAATGGTTCCAGTACGAACCCCGCATCTTCGGATGGAAAACTCCAATCGAGGATATGTACCCCTATCTTCCTCGGGAAGAATTCCGCAAGAATATGTTTATCGAGCCGGTCGAAGGCTGGGAAAATCCAGCGATGCCGGGAACCCATGCGAAAAAAAAGAAAATTGAGTCCAGCGAATAGCGGAATTTCCATAATAGAAGAGGACTGTAAGGCGATCCTCCCATGGATAAAGGGGAGTGATCTCAAAGGCAAAAAAATTTTGATAACGGGAGCCTCTGGTTTTCTGGGGCAGTATGTGGTGCAAGCGCTGGTAGCTGCAAAGCGGGCCCAAAACGTATCCTGTGAGATTGTGGGAATTGGCAGAGGAATCCCAGGGCCGGTATTAAAAGAGCTTCTCCTCCAAAAAGAAATCCGTTTCATAAAAAAAGATTTATCTCGTCCGTTTGCTCTAGAAGGCCGATGGGATGTGATTTTTCATGGCGCTGGGTACGGCCAGCCAGCTAAATTTTTGGAGAATCCCAGCTCCACTGTGGCGGTGAATGTAGCGGCGACACAAAGTCTGCTTGAGCATGCGCGGAAAAGCCGAGGCCGGTTTATTTTTTTTAGCTCTGCGGAAGTATATGGAGATATTCCTGCGGCGGAGCTTCCGGTAAAAGAAACCTACAACGGCAATCCGCCGCTCCACACCCCGCGCGCGATCTATGGAGAATCCAAGCGGTTAGGAGAATCGCTCTCCGCGTTCTATGCCAGCCATTTCGGGATTACGGCCAAAATCGTGCGCATCTCGCATGTCTACGGACCAGGACTTTCTCGGACAGACACGCGCGTGATGAGCGACTTTATCCGAAAAGCGCTCGAAGGAAAACAGATCGCGCTCCTCGATGAGGGCCGGGCAGTCAAAACCTACGGCTACATCGCGGACGTGATCGCAATGATTCTCTACGCGGGATTTCACGGGAAGGAAATGGTGTATAACGTAGGAGGAAAAGACAGTTTGAGCATTCGGGAACTTGCGAAAAAAATTGGAAAAGAATGTGGTGCCTCCGTAGTGGTACCCAAGAAAAAGTCCACACTGCGGCACATTGGCAGGGAACCGCAAGTCGTGAAACTCGACCTCTCGAAAATCCAAAAGGAAATGGGAAAGTTCCCCCTCACTTCTTTTGACGAGGGCCTGGAGCGCACAATTGAGTGGGCCAAGTCGTTGACGTAGTAGAGACTTTATTGTTATTATTACGCGTACAAATTCCTATGAATTCGAATATAAAACGGGTGCTCGTAGTGGGTGGCGCAGGCTATGTGGGCGGTGCCGTTACCGACGAACTTCTCGAGAAAAAAATTCCCTTCACGGTGTTCGACAGTTTGGTATACGAAGAACGGTATTTGAAGCCCGTGGATTTTGTGTACGGCGATGTGCGGGATAAAGAACTTTTAAAAAAAATTCTCCCCGAATATTCGCACGTGATTTGGCTCGCCGCGATTGTGGGGGATGGAGCCTGTTCGATTCACCCCGAAGCCGCGGTCGAGATCAATGAGCTTGCGCCCAAGTGGCTCTCTGAAAATTTCGACGGTCGGATTATATTCACCTCCACCTGTTCGGTCTACGGCCATCGCGAAGAAGAAGCAACAGAGGAGCATGACACTGCCCCGGTATCGCTCTATGGCGTAACTAAGGTGGATGCGGAAAAATATCTTTTGAAGAAAAACGCGGTGATCTTGCGCTTGGGAACCGCGTTCGGAATCTCGGATACATTCAGCCGGCCTCGGACGGATTTGATGATTAACACCTTTGCGACAAACGCCGCAGCGAAAGGGAAAATTATGGTATTCGGAGGCAGTCAGTGGCGGCCGAATATTCACGTGCGCGATATTGCAAAAGTGATCGTCTCCACCCTCGACTCGCCCTTGAAGGGAGTCTATAACGTAGCCACGCAGAATTTCAGTGTGGAGGAAATTGCCAAAAAGGTACAGGCCATCACGGGTTGTGATTTGCAGTACGCGGGACAGTTCCGGGAAGACAAAAGAAACTATCGAGTGAGTTTCGCGAAGGCTTTGAAAGACGGAGTACTCACGCTTCCCACCGATCGGGATGTAGAATATGGAGTGCGGGAGTTTGTGACGCTGGTAAAAGAGAAAAGAATGAAAAACATCGGTCACAGCGCGTACTCGAACGCGAAACATCTCTCGCAGTACTCGTTCTAATGGAAAAGAAACCTCAGGCCTTCGAAGGAGCTGTATTTGCCGATGATCGGGGCGTATTCTCGCCTTTTTTGGATGCCGAGAAAAATCCGGAACTTTTCAAAGCGATGGGAGGAATTAAGCGGGTATATTATGTATACAATCATGCGGCGAATGTGGTGCGAGGGTTTCACTATCACGAAAAAGAGTGGAAAATCTTCGGGATTGTGGCGGGAGCTGCAAAATTCGTGGCGGTCAATCCTAAAAACCCGGAAGAAAAATTTACGTTTATAAGTTCCGAACGCAAAAATCAGGTAATTGTGATTCCTCCCGGTTTTGCGAATGGCTGGGTATCCCTCGAGCCGAACACGGTTTTGATCTGCGCTTCGAATGCAACGACCAACGAATCTCGGGCAGACGACAAGCGTTTCGATCCTTTTGGGTGGGGGGATGTGTGGACCGTACAATCCAGATAAGCTCGCATGAAAAAATCCGTTGCAATCTTGGGGGCGACCGGCATGCTCGGGAGCGCTCTTTATATGGAGCTCAAAAATAAATACAGTCTCATCCTCGGAGTCCGAGATGTTTCGAAAATTGAGTTGCTCGAGAAAGCATATGGCGGCACAAAGGAACACGTGGCGGCAAAGTTCGATGCGACTCCGCTCTTCGAGGATTTTTTGAACAAAAAAGGAGAAGAAGGAATTGACCGCCTTCTTTTACCCTTCGCTCAAGTGGATTATGTGGTGAACGCAGTGGGAGTAACAATTCCTTTCTCTAAAGAAAACCCGGCTCTTACGCTCTTTGTAAACGGCGCCTTGCCGCACATGCTCGCGGAGCGTTTGGGGCCGAAGCTCATCCATGTTACGACTGACTGTGTCTACAACGGCATGGAAGGATTCCCATATGACGAACACGCACCAAAATCTCCAGTGGACCTTTATGGTCTTTCGAAGAGTCTGGGAGAACCTACGCGGTGCCTCACGCTCCGCACCTCAATCATCGGCCGCGAACTCGAGGGCTTCACGGGGCTTCTCGAGTGGTTCTTGGCACAAAAAGGCAGAACGATAAAAGGATTCGCGAATCACTTCTGGAACGGGCTCACCACCAAAGAGTTCGCAAAAGTGTGCGATAAAGTGATCTCCGCCCCGGAAGCCTTTCCCGAAACCGGCCTCTACCACATTTTTTCGACGAAAGTTTCAAAATACGAGATGCTCCAAGCCTTCAAGACAAAATTTAAAGTAGATTGTGAGCTGGTACCTGAATCCGAGGGAAAATTAAATCGGACATTGAGCACGATTCATGATATGAATAAAAAACTGGGTATCCCTTCCTTCGAAGAGATGGTAAGGGAGTTATAAAAATGGGCGAGGCGCGATGGTGAGTCGCGCTTTTACGTTGGCAACCTCCTAAAGCCTCCCAAGCCGCCCTCGGAGGCCGTCCCAGTTCCCGCGCGCGATCATCCAAATCTTTTGAAGGCGTTTTTCTTCGTAGAGCAGGATTTTGATAAAACTCAAAATATTAGAAACGATATTTTTAAAAATCCATTTCGGAACATAGCGCCAATAAGTGAGATAAAGATACACACTGTTCCTATACATATAGTAGTAACGGTCCGGCGTGTAGTGAGGGACTACAAATTTTTTCCAAAGCAACTGGCGTATTGCAGGTTTAGGTCCCGCAGTAGCAAAGAGTAGGGCGGTAGGGACGAGGAGGGTGCGGTATCCATGCGCAAGCATCCGAAAACAAAATTCGTGATCGGCGCAGGCTATAAAAAGGTCCTCTTTATAACCTTTTATTTTCTGCCACGCCTCGGATTTAACGAGTTGGCCGGTGGTAGGAGTGGTAGGCACCAAAAAAGCGGACCCCGATGGATAGGTGGGGCCTTTGAGATTGGATATGTTCGGTGCCACAATCGCGATGCCAAACTGGTCTTCGGGGGTGAGTGCCTCATACGCGGTAAAAAGTTTTTCCACCATATCCGGCGCGGCTTTCCCGTTGTCGTCTAAGGTCACGATCCATTGGTAACCTTTCGTTATTGCCTCCTCGGCGCCGCGATTCAACGCCACGGCAATTCCTCGATTCTCCTCATTTCTCGAAATATGCACGTTGGAATAATTTTTGACCGCTTCGAGAAGGGAGGCAAAATGTTCCGGCGCAGAGCCGTTATCCACTACAAATACCTCGGCTACTTGGGGAGCAATTGCAGGAAGGCTGCGCTCGACAACTCCCGCTGAGTTCCAGGTGACTATAACTGCGCATACTTCATTTTTCTGCATAGAACGGTTGAAGAATAGCACGGAATACGTTAGATTTTCAAAGAACATTATGGAGAAAATACTGCGATTAGCCCATGAGGCTTGGTTCGCCCTCTGTACCTATCAAAATGCCTGGGTATATTTTTTTGAGCGGTTTGGATGGCTGCGAGATAAAAAAATTGTGCTTCGGTTTTGGAACGGGATTCGGTATGCGGTAAATACGAATACCACCGATCCCCGCGCGGTAAACGAAATTTGGAACACGAAAGTATATGATCGATTTCTCTCTCGACTGCAAAACGGGGGAGTGGTAATCGACATCGGAGCGAACATCGGAGTGTTCTCGGTAAAAGTAGCGAAAGTATCACCTTCGGTGCGCGTCTATGCGTATGAGCCGCTTCCGGCAAACTTCGCGGTGCTCGAAGAAAATGTGCGACAAAATGGATTAGAGGAAAGGGTAAAACCCTGGAAATTGGCAGTAAGCGACCATCGGGGAAGCGCTTCCTTATATTGGGACGACAGAAATAGAGGAGGTGGAACCCTGCTTCCTGATCTCGAAGGGCACGGAGCTAAATCTCTTCAAGTGGAATGTATTACGTTGGAAGATGTCTTTAGGGCCAACAATATTCTTGAGTGTGAGTATTTGAAAATAGACTGCGAAGGAACGGAAGTTCCGTTGCTTATGAACGCTCCGCGAGAGATTTTCTCTAGGATCAAAACCATCACGCTTGAATGGCATCATGGGAAAATGAGCATAGAAGAATTCTTAAGTTTTTTAAATGAAGCGGGATATTCCACTGATTTTGATGCGCGTACGAGCGTAATATATGCGGAACGAAAATAATCCATGAACTCCCCGCGTCTTTCCATTCTCGCTCCCGTATTAAACGTGGAGAAATATGTTGCAGAGACCATAGAGTCGGTACTCGCGCAGTCGTACCAGGATTGGGAGCTCATCTTCATGGACGGCCAATCCAAAGATCGAACGCTTGAGATTCTTCGAGGATATGCGGCCCGGGATTCTCGAATTCGCGTCTATTCCGAACCGGATGAATGTAGTTGGCACGCCTTCGATAAAATGTTTGATCTCATGCGGGGAGAATATCTTTGTAACATCATGGGCCAAGACGGTTTCCTCGATCCGCAGTGGTTCGAAAAAGCCATGAAGGTGTTTGAGGAAGATCCCAACGTGTCGCTCGTGTGGGGGTTGGGCCAATCCAAAGCCGAAGACGGCACGCTCCTTCCTGGCGCCTATGATCTTTACTATGGTCAATTTATAGGAGGGAAGGTGCAGGGCACAATGACGGGAAGTCTTATGAAGAAAGCGCTGCAGCTTATAAAAGATTTTATTTTTGGAGGCGCGCGGAGGCGGAAAATCATTTTGGATAACATTTTCTCCCGGCATGCGAAACTCAAATGGCGCTTGTTTAAAGAGAGAAATCTAGCCAAGGCCCCTCCGCAAAAAGAAAATTGGTTGCTCTACTGGTTGGATACCGGTCTTACATTCCTCGATCAAAGTCTTATTGTGCACAGGGACGTATTCCTGCGATGCATGCCCCGATATAAAAAGGGGAGTCGCGTGATAGGCTATTTCCCGGAATTTTTTTACAGATTTAGTGCTGAGGGGTATCTTCCGTATTTTATTCCCTCTTACGCGGTCTTCGCGCGCCAGCATCCCGGGAATTCTACGGAGCGCGCGTGGAAAGAAATGCATGAAGGTTATCAAACCTACCTGCATCGAGTGATGAAATTGCGGGAGGAGCTGCTGCACACGGGAGGTCCCGTGATCTTTCGAAATCCGAAAGGGGAGCCGATCATGACGAAGAAGATCGTGAATCATACGTTGGTATGAGGAAAGTCGTGGTGCTCGATGTGGCGGGGCCGCTCGGGCGGGAAAATAAACTTTTTGACAGGAAAAACATTGGAAACAATCGGCATGGTTGGGCGATGTGCCATCTTTACGAAGAGTGCAAAAAGGAGGGTATTGACCTCATAACCGCCGATCGTTATCTTGCACAGCCGACTGAATTTCCTGGGTCAATTCTGTGGCGGAATGCCACGTTGGGAAGCAGTGCGGATCAGGTAATTGCGGCTGGCGCTCATCCGGCAATTCTGATGGGATTCGAGCATCCTTTATATGCCTGCAGGTTTTATTGGAATTTGGCAAAACTTACGGCTCCTTACGATTACACATTGATGCCGAAGGGAGCGGAGTCCTTCGCCTCTCCGCGAACCAAATTTAGAAGTTTTATCTCTCCTCAGCCGTATGCGAAAGGCACGGAAGTTCCAGGCGGATTTTCAAAAAGAAAATTCCTCACTATGATAAGCGGCAATGCGCGCGTGCATCCTCTGAGAAGAGCATATGTAACGATCGCACACGCGATTCACCCCCTTCCCACGTTTGAAAATCGAGAACTCTACATTGATCGTTTGGATGCGATCCGTCATTTTGCGAAAAGAGAAGGCTTCGATCTCTACGGGGTGGGCTGGGATATGCCGATCAGGTTCTCGTGGGGGCGCCGAGGAAGGGAGTGGAGGCGGGCAGTGGGTATTGCGTGGAGGGGAGCAATTGATGATAAGTATCCGGTACTCCAGCAATATAAGTTCTCAATCTGCTTCGAGAACTGCATCTTCGGAGGGTGGGTTACTGAAAAAATTATTGACTCCATGGCGGCGGGCTGTATCCCCGTGTATTGGGGGGCTCCTGATATAACGGACTACATCCCTTCAAGCTGTTTTATTGATTTTCGGAAGTTTCAAAATTGGGAAGACTTGGAGCGATTCTTGAGTTCCATGGACGAAGAAACCTACAATGGGTATATTCGGAACATTAATACCTTTATGGCCTCCGAAGCATTTGCACGTTTTACGCAAGAACAGTTTGCGGCGGATATGATCGGCCTTTTTAACGAATATTTCAAAAACACATGAAGGTGTTATATGGAGGAGTGCAAAAAGAGAGATACGATCCTAAAAGGCGGGGGATGAGTTTTGAATATCAAAGCTTCTTCCGGGCGCTCCAAGGGATGGAGGGAATAGAAGTGGTCGAATTTCCTTTCGACCCTATATTGGAGATGGGACGAGAGCATTTTCAAGCTGCTTTTTTTAAAGCGGTACAGCAAGAAAAGCCCGCACTCGTATTCCTCTTTATGCATACTGATGAGCTCCTACCCGAGACGCTCCGCCGGGTAAGAGATGAGCTCCATATTCCTATAGTAGGCTGGTTCGCGGATGATTATTGGCGTTTTTGGAACTACTCTCGCCACTATGCCCCGGTGCTATCCCTCGCGGTAACCACTTCGTTGCAGGCGGTAGGTTGGTATAAATCTAGCGGTTTAGAAAACGTATTCCATTCTCAATGGGCCTGTAACACGCGAGATTTTTATCCTATAGAAAATCTACCCCAAGATATAGACGTAAGTTTTGTGGGGCAATATAAACCTCCCCGCGCGAGATTGTTTAAAATCCTCGCGGAGGTGGGAATAGAGGTGAGAGCATTTGGAGTGGGCTGGCCCGGAGGACGCGTGTCTCATGAGGAACTTCTCCGAATATTTGCACACAGCAAGATAAATTTGAATATTGCGGATCGGCCGGCGCTCACGCATCCAAAAGTACTCGCCCGTCTTTTCCTGAAAAAATCTTTGAATGAAGTGGTTCCAGATTTTCACTTCAGAGACAATTTTAAGAGCTGGATGCATTTTAAAATTCCTCACATTCACGCCAGGCCCTTTGAGCTCGCCGGCTCACGCGCCTTCACGCTCTCGAGCTACGTAGAAGGCATAGAAAAGTATTATGAACCTGATAAGGAGATGGTTTTTTTCAAAACTCCCCCTGAATGCATCGAAAAAATAAAGTATTTCCTGGGACATTCAGAAGAAAGAATGCGAATAAGGGAGGCTGGATATGCGCGCACCTTACAAGAGCACACCTACGAAGCCCGCTTCAGAGAAATATTTAAAAAAATTGGGTTGGGATAACGATTCTCGCACCTGAAGGGGGAGGATGGTAAGATGTGGGCATGAAAGAATTGGTGTCCATTCTTATTCCATCTTCGACTCAGGGAGGATTTATCAGAGAGGCCGTGGATTCTGCACTTCTGCAGACCTATCCGAATAAAGAAATAATCGTAATAGAGGAAGAAGCAGGCGGGCACGCGAAAGAAATCCTTACTCCTTACTTGCGAACGAAACAAATTCATTACATCACCTCCTCTGCGGGTAGGGCCGTCGCATGGAATAAAGGAATTGCGGCTGCGAAAGGTAAATATGTTGCATTCCTCGAAGCTACGGATATTTTCCTCCCTGAAAAACTATCGGAGCAAGTGAAATATTTTGAAGAAAGCGCTGCGGATGTGTCCTATTGCGCTCCTTACCACTTCGCGGAAGATAAACCGAAAGAGCTTTTCAGGCTCCAGTACAAGTATTATTCCGGTAAAGAAGTATTTCCAAACCTTTTGCGTAATTTCTTTGTCGCTCCTTCCACAGTCCTCGCTCGAAAAGAATTTCTAGTGCGCGCGGGAGGATTTAATGAGGCGCTGTCATTGGCGGAGGATATGGAGTTTTGGCTGCGGACGAGTTATGGGGGAGCGCAGATCGAATTTTTGAATATGCCGCTAGTGAAAATTCGCCTATGCGGCGCGGAGTGTGCGAGGGGAATATCGTATGAACCTCTCGCGAAGCTCATGGCGCTTCGCGGCCTCGAACTTCTCAAAGAAAAAATTTCGAAAGAAGAGCAAAAACGTTATGGAATTTCATATTTACTCTGGAGTTTCCGCATCAAGGTGGCGCTTGCGAACTTGCTTGCAGGACGAAAAAAGGAAGCCCGCGCTCATTTTCTGGAGGCGTTTGGAGGAAGCCCCCAAGGGAAGTTGCTCGCGGTACTGGCCTGGACGCCTTTCGAGCTGCTTCCTGCGCGGCTTATAAGCAGGCTGTTGCGCCAAATAAGGCTCGCCCGCCGCGCTCTTGTGTTCCGAAGTGCCTAAAAGGTAAGGTGAAAGCATCCCTTACGGGACTCCTATGAGACCCCTAGTTTCCATTCTTATAACCACCTTCAATTCCGAGCGTTACATTGAGGAAGCACTGCGCTCGGCGCTTGCGCAAACATACCCTAATTTTGAAGTGGTGATTGTAGATGGTGGTTCGAAGGATAAAACCAAAGAAATAATAGAGTCTCATCGGGACGCGCGGATTCGGGCGATATTCCCAGGGGTCCGCCTTGGGATCAAAGAGGGAAGAAACAGGCTCTTTAAGGAGGCCAAGGGAGAGTATTGGACGTTCCTTGATTCGGACGACGTATACCTCTCAGAAAAAGTGGCTGAAGAAGCCGCCTTCTTGGATCAAAACCCCGAATATGCCGCAGTCTATTGTGATTTGAGATACTTCTTCGACGGCCGTCCGGAGAAGTTGTATCGCCATAAATACACGTTTTACTCGGGAGATATTTTTGAGGAGCTCTTGAAGAGAATGTTCATCACGAACACGACGCTCATGTTTCGGAAATCGGTGTTTAGCGAATTAGGTGGATATGATGAATCCCTGGGCATGGTGGAGGACTGGGATTATTTCCTTCGCATGGCCCACGCGGGACATAAGATCGGGTTTTTACCGAAAGATCTTGTGCGCTATAGGCTTCGCTGGGACAACAATACGAATTTCAAAAACCAAGTACCTATCCAGGAATCCGCGGTGAAGATTTTTGAGAACCTGCATGCACATATGTCTGCCGAAGAAAAGCAGAAATACAGAATGGAACGTATTCTCGCAAAGCGGCGGCTACGCTTAGCGATTGCTTACTTAGCGATGGGAAGAAAAACCGAGGGGTGTGCCATGCTCCGCAAAGCGCTCCCAGGGAGCCGAGGAAGTTTCTGGTGCGGAATAGGGAGTCTAATTCCCTCTAAGCTCGCTAGATTTGTAGTGGAAAAGGCGTGGAATCTTAAGAAAAAGAACCTTTTCATTCCGGTAGACAGCAGGGGGTGAGGAGAGTAGGATAACGGAATGCGCGAAGGGAAATTAAATGTGTTAATAACCGGCGTGGCAGGGTTTATTGGGAGTAACCTGGCGGATCGTTTGGTTGCCGCAGAGCATCGCGTAGTAGGGATCGACAATCTTGAGTGCGGCCGCAAAGATCAGGTGCCCGGCGGAGTGGAATTCCATAAAGCCGATATTCGTTCGAAAGATATATATCCGCTTTTCAAGGGGATTGATCGGGTGTTTCACCTCGCGGCAAAGAATTGCCTGCCCGACTGCCAAGCGGATCCGGTAGAGACGATGGATATAAATGTCACGGGTACTGCAAACGTATTTGAAGCGGCGCGACTGGCGAATGTGCCCCGCACGATGTATGCCGAATCTTCGGCAGTGGAAGAGGGCGATGAGCGCCTCAAAGGGTTTTATGCCATTTCCAAACTCACGGATGCTCGGATTGCGGAAGGATACCGGGCGGCTTTTGAGATGGACGTTGTGAGCCTCCGCTATTTCAATTTGTATGGCCCGCGCCAAGATTATCGCCGGAAATCTCCGCCCGTAATGAGTAAGCTCATTATTGCGTTCTTGAAAGGGAAGCAACCGGTAATTTTTGAAGGAGACGACGAAAACAAAAGAGATTTTGTATATGTGGATGATATAAATGATTTTCATATGTTATGCCTTTCGGACGATCGAGTGAAAAACAAAATGTTCCGCCTCGGAAGTGGGGAATCCACTTCTATAAAAGAAGTGTATGACACGATCGTAAAAGTTATGGGTGTAACTCCAGACCCAATAATGAAACCTCGCGGAGCAGAGGACCCTCCAGTGGCCACGCTCGCCGACTGGAGTGAGGCGAAAAAATTAGGATGGGCGCCGAAGACATCCCTCGAAGAAGGGCTTCGAGCGCAGGTGGATTGGATGAAGGCAGAATTCAAAAAAGGTAATATTAAATAAACCAACATGATCATTACACGCACCCCATTTCGGGTAACCTTAGGAGGAGGAGGAACGGACTTGCCGTCATACTATGAGAAACACGGCGGGTTTATTTTCTCCGCGGGAATCGACAAATATATGTTCGCGAGCGTAAACCGCCCGATGGAAGATGATCTGATTCGGCTGAAATACAGCGAGGCGGAATACGTCGCAAGCATAAACGAAGTGAAACATGGCCTCTTCCGGGAAATTTTGCGACTTATAGGTATCGAAAAGCAGATCGAAATTTCGACGGTGGCGGATGTCTCCGCGGGGACGGGACTTGGCTCCTCGAGTTGTTTTGCGGTGGCGGTACTCCACGCCTTACACACATTGAAGCGGGAGTATGTTCCTCAGGAAACGCTCGCAGAAGAAGATTTTACGATTGAGAATAAGGTAATGGGCCGGCCGATAGGAAAGCAGGACCCCTATATGGCGGCATTCGGAGGACTTACAGTATTAGATATTGCGAAAGACGGCAGCGTGAAAGTGCGCAAGGCGAATGTTTCGCGAATTACCGCGGATACATTGAATCGAAACATGCTTATGTTTTTCACGGGAGTGAAGCGCAGTGCGGATGTAGTGCTTGCCGAGCAATCGAAGGGGATGAAGGAAGAAGCGAAGGATGTGATTGAGAGCATGCATTATATAAAAGAAATTGGCCAGCAAATACTGGAAGCTATGGAGTCGGACGATGTAGACGAAGTGGGGAAGCTCTTTGATGCACACTGGCAGCACAAAAAGCGCACGTCAAGCAAAGTTTCAAATCCGGAATTCGATAAAATATACGACGCGGGGAAAGCTGCGGGAGCGCTGGGGGGGAAAATCTCTGGTGCGGGAGGGGGAGGATTTTTCACTTTCTATGTACCGGAGAAGCACAGGGAATTTCGGGCAGCGATGAAGCAATTTGGTTTGCGAGAAATGAGTTATCGGTTCGACTTTGAGGGCTCTAAGGTGCTGGTAGATCTCTAAACTAAAATATGAGTAGGAAAATTGAAGAGTTACGCATAAAAATTTTTGCGGATGGCGCCGAGAAGGCAAGTATGGTGGAGCTTGCGTCAAAGCCGTATATCCAGGGGCTCACCACGAATCCCACGCTCATGCGGAAAGCAGGAGTAACCGATTACGCCGCTTTTGCGAAAGACGTACTCGCCTCGATTACCGGGAAATCCATTTCTTTTGAGGTGTTCTCCGACGATTTTGTGGAGATGGAGCGGCAGGCTATGCTCATCAATTCCTGGGCGAACAATGTCTACGTGAAAATTCCAGTGATGAACACCAAGAAAGAATCCTCTGCGCCGTTGATTAAAAAACTCGTGGAGAAAGGAGTGAAAGTAAATGTAACCGCAATTCTTACGGTAGAGCAGGTAAAAGAAGTGGCCGCGGTGCTTTCTCCGAAGGTGCCCTCTATAGTCTCGGTGTTTGCTGGCCGGATCGCGGATACCGGAAGAGATCCGTTGCCGTATATGGAAGAGGCAAAAAAAATCCTAGCATCGAATTCCGTCGCGGAACTTCTTTGGGCGAGCACACGGGAGCTTCTGAATATTCTCCAGGCTGAAAAAATGGGTTGCCACATCGTAACGGTAACTCCGGATATTTTGAAAAAATTAGAAAAGTTGGATTATGATCTGTACACACTTTCGCAGGAAACGGTAAAGATGTTCTACGAGGACGGTGAGAAAGTCGGTTACAAGTTATACGAAGCTTAAATATCTTATGGTGAAAATAGGGGTGATAGGGTTGTGGCATTTGGGCGAAGTGTATTCGGCAGGTTTTGCGGAAGCAGGGCATTCGGTGGTGGGTGTAAGCGATGACGAGGCAGTCATCGCGAATTTTAATAAAAATATTCCTCCTCTTGCAGAGCCTCGCCTCACGGAACTTATCGAGAAGCACCGCACCGCAGGCACGCTCGCATATTCTTCCGACTGGCTGGCCTTGAAAGATTGCAACGCAATTTGGATTACTTTCGACACGCCGGTAGACGATCAAGATGAAGTGGATATCTCCGTGGTGGTAGAAGCGGTAGAGAAAGCCGCGCCTTTCCTTCGAGACAATGTGCTCGTAGGAGTTTCGAGCCAATTGCCCGTAGGCACCTCTAAAAAACTTTGTGAGTTGATTCGCGCCGCTCGTCCGGAACTGCACTTCGAATATGTATATTCTCCGGAGAATCTGAGGCTAGGAGATGCGGTAAAATGTTTCCTCGAACCCGGTCGGGTGGTACTGGGAGGGGATACCTCGGAAGCCTTGGCGCGCGCAACGGAGATTTTCGCTCCGCTCAAAGTGGAAATAGTATCGATGTCCGTACCTTCGGCCGAAATGGCGAAACATGCCCTGAATGCGTTTTTGGCGACGTGCATTAGTTTCACGAATGATCTCGCGGATGTATCGGGGAAAATGGGCGGCGATATTGAAGATGTGATCAGGGCCTTGAAGTCCGACCCTCGGGTGGGACCCAAGGCATACCTCTTTGCAGGGCTTGGATTCTCCGGAGGTACGCTCGCACGAGACCTTAAAGCACTAATACATGCTGGTGAACGGGAAAAACTTCCTTTGCCGGTGATTCAAGGAGTGCTCCAAAAGAATCGTGTAAGAAATGAATTAGTAAAAACTAGGTTAGAAGAAATGTGGGGAGGAAACGTGAGGGGAAAAACAATTGCGCTCTTGGGAGTTACGTACAAAGCCGGGACTCCCACGCTTCGGCGCTCGCAGGCGCTTGAAGTGGAAAAAATGCTTCGGGAAGCTGGCGCCTCGTTCCGACTCTATGATCCGCTTGCAAATCCGGAAGAGGTAAAAGCAGTAACCCCTTCCCCGTTCTTTAAAGATGCCTACGAGGCCGCCGAGGGTGCGGATGCGGTGCTTATTATAACCCCCTCGAAAGACTTTAAAACCTTGGATTTTGCGAAACTCCAGTCAGTCATGAAACAGCCCGCGCTCTTCGACGCGCAAAATATTTTGTGTGATAAGGAAAAAGAAATAAAAGGGGCGGGAATAACCTATATAAGTATCGGACGATGATAAAACTCGCATTAGTGGGAGCCGGAGGTATCGGCAAAATTTGGGCGGATGCTTTGAAGCAAGCCAAAGAATTCGAGGTGAAAGCGGTAGTAGATATAGATGCAGCCAAAGCGAAAACCATTGCTGATGGATTCCCTGGGGCTGCGATCTACGGCGACATAAAAGAAGCCTTGGAGAAGGGTGATTTCGAAGCGGTCGTGATAGCCACTCCACACGCCTTTTTAGCTCCCATTTCGAAATCTGCGCTTGAAGCCGGAAAGCATGTGCTTTGCGAAAAGCCTACGGGCATCTCGAGTGCCGAAGTGGCCGAGAATTTGAGACTCGCGGCCAGCGCGAAAAGGATATATATGATCGGTTTCAATCATCGGTATCACCCGGCATACATGGAAGCGAAGAAGCTCGTAGACAAAGGCGAAATTGGCAAAGTGATCTGCGTCCGCGCGAGATATGGTTTCGGCGGCCGCGCCGGTTATGAAAAAGAGTGGCGCTTCGATAAGAAAATAAGCGGCGGCGGAGAACTCATCGATCAAGGAATGCATATGATCGACATGGCTCGGTGGTTTATGGGCGATTTTGTCGATGCCCTGGGATTTGCAGAGAATCTCTTTTGGGGAGGAGAAGTGGAAGATAACGGATTTCTCCTGCTTCGCACTGCGGACAAACGCGTAGCGCAAATTCATGTGAGCTGGACAAACTGGGAATGGGTGCATTCCTTCGAGATTTTTGGCGACAAAGGATACCTTTCGGTAGACGGCTTGGATAAGCGCTATCGCGGTCCCGAAAAGCTTACGGTAGGGAAAGTGGATCCGCGCTCCGGCAAGTTCCCAGTGGAAACCGTGACACCTTTTCCGGAGGAAAAAAAGGAGGATTCGTTTGTGCGGGAGCTCGAAGAATTCGCCGCGGTGATCGGGGGGGAGATGGAACTCCAATCTAAAGGCGAAGATGTATTGGAAGTTTTAAAGATTGTAGAAAAAGTCTATGCCCAAGCTGGAAAATAAGGTAGCACTCGTGACCGGCGGCAGTCGCGGCATAGGCTTGGCGATTACAGAAGCATATTTGAAAGAAGGAGCGAAGGTAATGATAGCCGCCCGCAACCGCCTGGAAATCCGGGATGCGTGTGAGGAGCTTCGGAAAAAATTTCCCGATGTGGAAGGCTGTCCCTCGGATGTTTCCCGAGAAGGCGATGTAAAGACGCTGGTCGAAACGACCTTGCGGGCCTTCGGAAAAATAGACGTACTGGTGAATGCAGCCGGGATTTATGGCCCCATTGGGCCTTCGGAAGAGGTGGATTTTGAGAAATGGAAAGATACCTTCGAAATCAACGTCTTCGGCACCTTCCGTATGATGCAGGAGGTAATTCCCCACATGAAAGCTCAAAAATTCGGGAAGATAATTAATTTCTCCGGAGGAGGGGATGGTCCTTTGCCGCGTTTTAGCGCATACCATGCTTCGAAAGGTGCAATCGTGCGCCTCACGGAAACCATGGCGGCGGAACTGAAAGAATTTGGAATTGAAATAAATTGCTTTGCGCCTGGGGCGGTAAATACCAAGTTCTTGGATGAAGCCCTAGAAGCGGGAGAAGAAAAAGTGGGAAAGGAGCGTTACGAGAAATTATTAAAGCAAAAAACCGAAGGGGGTATCCCTCCAGAGAAAGCTGCCGCAATGTGCGTGTTTCTCGCTTCCGAGGCTTCGAATGGTCTCTCGGGTAAATTTCTGAGCGCAGTCTGGGATGAATATGAAAAGTGGAGTCCGAAAGAAATAGCAGAGCTTATGAAAACCGACCGGTATACCTTGCGCCGGAAAGTCTAACTATTAACCATTAGAAGTTAGACGAGCGATTGACGGAAATACGATTTTCTTGTATTCTCTTGTCATCGGTCAAGTCATAAGTTGCAATTATTTATATGCATAAGCCCTACATCGAAGCCTATTTCGCGGAAGCGAAACAAATCATTGATGGTATTGATCACTCCGCGATTGGAAGTATGATCGATATTTTGAAAGACATCCGTGCGAATCACGGCCGACTTTTTATTTTGGGCGTAGGAGGGGGAGCGGGGCATGCGAGCCACGCGGTAAATGATTTTCGAAAAATCGCGGGTATCGAGTCCTACACTCCCGTAGACAACGTGGCGGAATTTTCCGCCCGCGTAAACGACGACGGCTGGGATTCGGTGTTCGCGAAGTGGCTCGAAGGCAGCAAGCTTTCTCAAAAAGATGGAGTGATGGTGTTTTCGGTGGGAGGAGGGAATGCCGAAAAGAAAGTGAGCGTGAACATTGTGGAAGCGTTGAAATATGCAAAGTCCAAAGGAGCAAAAATAATGGGAGTAGTAGGCCGCGACGGGGGATACACGAAAACTGTTTCTGATGCCTGCGTGGTGGTCCCGGTAGTGAATCCCGAAACGGTAACTCCGCACACGGAAAGTTTCCAAGCGGTGGTCTGGCACTTGATCGTAAGTCACCCCAATTTCAAGCAGATTGATGGCAAGTGGGAGAGCGTGCAGAAAGCCTAGAGAAATTTCTAATTCCTAATTTCTAAGGGGCATTTCTGGAAATTGGGATTTAGTTAGGAATTAGTAATTAGATATTAGAAATTTTTTAATGAAAAAAGCAGTTTTTCTGGACCGAGATGGAACTCTTATCGAATATGTACTGGAACTCACGAGTCCCGAGCAACTGAAGATTCTGCCGGGCGCAATAGAAGGAGTAAAGAAGCTGAACGACGCAGGATTTCTCTGCGTCATATTGACCAATCAGCCAATCATCGAGAAAGGCAAGATCACCCGGGAGCAAGGCGACGAAATTAATCGCGTACTTATGGAAAAATTCGCCGCTGAAGGCGCAACAATTAACGCAGCCTTTATCTGTCCGCACCGTTTCAGGGAGCCTCAGCACTGTACGTGTCGGAAGCCCGATCAGGGAATGGTGCAAGAAGCTGCGGTAAAATTTGGCATCGACCTTTCGCAAAGCTGGATGGTGGGAGATTCGCTTCGCGATGTAGAAACCGGCAAGCGCGGAGGGATGAAGACCATCCTGATTGAAGGAGGGGAAGGGGGGAAAGAAGATGAAAAGTTTTTCCCGAATGCGAAACCTGATTACGCTGTTTCCGACATGCAAGCCGCCGCCGCGAAAATTCTCGAGTTCACGAAGTAGTGAATCGCAAAAATGACTAAGGGGACTGTCTGCCAAATGGCGAACAGTCCCCGTAGTTTTTAATCCTTTCTCTTAAAATTTTGAATTGTTGGTTTAATTGGACCAGAGTTTCAGAGTTTCTTCCTCCGGCCAACCAATATTGAAGTATTTCGCTTCCGGCATGAGCGGTGCGAAAAACTCCATCGTCCCGAGTGGGCCGACAACCGGATATGCCCCACCGAATGCTACCCGCCCATGACGCACCGAAATTTCGAAGGCAAAGTCCACCGGATTGTTCTGCACGCTCATGAGTTTTCGGGTGTAAACATCAGTCACTCCATAAAGCTCACGAGCGAACGCATCATCGAATTCGGGTCGGTTGCGTGTGTCTGTGGGGAGAAATAGCACTTGACCAGTTCTCAGCCCTCCTGCCGCGAGAATGAGATCATTGCGCTCAGAGATGTGGAGGGAGGGACTCACAATAGACTTGTAGAGATCGATCCGTGCTGGTCCAAAGTCCGCCAGTCCGCCCAAATTGCGGTACACGTGAAAATGCGCGTGCACCAGGTTCTGCGCGGCATGGATGCCCACCTGCAGACTGAACTCCCCATCCCCGTTTCACTTCTCGCGCATCGTTTCCCGAGCGAGCTTGATAATACCCGCGAGAGTCTCCGGGCCGCCCGCCATTTGAGTGGTGGCGCGAGACCAACATTCTTTAGGAAGAATGAGGAAGTGATTCTGGCCTTCATGAGCGAAGAAGCTGGGATAAAGCTGAATTTCAATACCACCCACCTTGGCTTCGGTCAGAACCTGCTGCTCCTTATTCACTGGTTGCGTCTGCGTGTGATAAGCATGGTAAACAAACATGTTGCGAAGCACGGTTTGGGGCTTGGTTTTGATCGGACACACTGCCGCATCATCTTCTCGGCCAATCTGCCACCATCGGTTGATAGTTTTAGGCAAGGTCTCTTTAAGACTCGCCACTGTGGGAACATTGCCTGGCCATCGTCGAATGATAAGACTTTGGTCATAGACATCCGCCCGGATGGTGCGAGCGACGACATTGGGATCCGCATGGAACCATTCCTCAAGCTGCACTCCGTCCGTAATTAACGGAACCTCTTTCATAGCTAATTTCCTTGGGTTAGTAGGTTAATGCCCAACAATTCCAATATGCATCGTGGTTTCATTGAGCTGGGCATGTTTTACAATATTTCCTTATAAAGTCAAAATGCTGTACGCTTATTGCATGCAAAATCGAATTACACAGGCGGTTATAGCCGCGGGGGGCATGGGGACTCGGTTGCGCCCTACCACCGACACGATTCCCAAAGTGATGATCCCCATTCTGGGAAAACCGATGCTCGAGTGGCACGTGGAGCAGTTCAAAAAACACGGCGTCAAAGAATTTTTTTTCACGCTCCAATATCTCCCTGATGTAACCACGAGTTATTTCGGTGACGGCTCGAAGTGGGGAGTGAAAATTAATTATTTTGTGGAGAAGGAACCACTCGGCTCCGCCGGAGGGATCAAGGCATTTGAGCGTCAATTAAATGACGAGTTCTTTTTTATCTACGGCGACACCTTCTCACTTGTAGACTACACGAAGATGGTGGAGAGCTGGGCGAAGAAACCCGCGGATGCGCTAGGCATGCAGCGTATGAAAAAAACCCAGAATTACGCCGATGCGGACGTAGCCGAACTCGATGCGGACGGGAAGTACGTCGCGATTCACACAAAGCCGCACAGCGCAGTCTACCCGAACGCCTACCGCATGCGCGGCGTATTTATTATGCGGAAAGAAATTTTAAAATACGTGCCGGAAAATACTAAATATGACCTCGGCAAAAAACTTCTGCCGGACATCGTGGCAAAAAACCTCAAATTCTACAGCTACGAATGTGGCGACTACTCGAAGGGAATTGATACGCTCGAGAAGTGGAAAGAAGTAGAGGAGAACATAAAGAAGCTTCAAGTGGAAGAGAAGGCTTAAAAAGAAAAGAACCGAGGGTAAGTCGGTTCGATTCTTTGTTTAAAATAAACGACACTCGGACACGTTGTATCGGTTAAGTTAGGAATTCGGTATTAATCTTTGAGACTCTCGTCTGCCTTGAGTAGCGGCCCGGCTTCCTGAAGCAATTGAGCAAGATAACCTACGAGCATAATATCGCCTGCGATGATACCCAATCGATTCGGGCGATCATAGCAGAATGCTTGGAAGTCCAACCCAACTTCAGTAGGCAATCCGGTTTGTGGGTCCCGACGATAGAAGAGCACCGTGCGTCCAGCTTCGCGCAGAGCGCAAATCCCCGGGATGATGTCCCAGATCCTTTGCGGAGTCTGGAAGATCGCTTGAGCTCGTCCTGCGGCGACCAAAGCAAGACCCAGAATTCCGGACCCACTCGTATAGACCCCGCGCACTGCAGTTGTGACTTTAGGGATGAAGTTGCAGATTGCCGGATACTGCAGGGTGTCCACGCCGAGGAGTACGACACTCTTTTTCACCTCTCGAGGAAGAATAGGGGTCGTATCCGTCAACACTTTTTGCCCGCCTTTCTCAACGACAACAACTCCTTTGCCCTTGTGGCTCGTGACCAGGAGGCCGCCATTCATCGTGGGAGCAAAGATTGCCCCGCCCACGACGTGACCATCCTGAAGCATGCCCGCCGCAGTGCACCATTGGCTCATGTCCCCGCCGAAGCGCGTGGAACTGTCGATTGGATCGCCCACGATCTTTCTACCCTGGAGAATCCCCTCAGGATTTTGCTTAGGTAAGCATTTCGCATGCGGTGATGTATCTTCCTCAAGGAGAAATTCGGCATCGGGATACGCTGCCGAAAGTTCAGTGAGGAGCACTTGTTGGGCAATGGCGTCGCCTTCGCCAGAAACAGCTCGGTGGCTTTCGCGCTCATCCTGTTTTTCTGTGTCGAGCCCCGCAAAAGGCTCGGCCGCGAATCCCGCGGAGACCACCCCATTGATCAGAGGGTAGTGCTCGTCGGGGAAGTGTCGCAGATTTAAATGTCTCAAAAACTGCCGCCGCTGATGTCCTGTTTCTTCCAGTATCTTCGATATAGCTTTAATGTTGCTCCTTCGGTTAGTTAGTAGTTCAGTAGTCATTCATTATTAAGTTGGGGAATGATTGGTGCCATATTAATCAAAAATAACCCAATTTGTCAAAGGTAATTTATTTCTGCTACGCTTAGTGCATGCCAAAAGTTTCAGGCCTCCTCGTGACGTGCGAGAGAGGGGATATTTTCACGAAATCCATCGAGTCACTCCTCGCGCAGACGGTAACGGACTGGGAACTTATTATTGTGGACGACAGCGCGGGCAACGAGACGGCCGAAGCGGTAAAAAGATTCTCGACCGACTCGCGCATCAAATATTTCCATCGTGAAACCAAAGGTTCGATTGCGAACGCTTCGAATTTCGGTTTGGCAAAAGCGACGGGGGAATATGTCGCAATCTTGGACGATGACGACTGGTGGATAGATTCAAAAAAACTAGGGAAACAGCTTGCGTTCCTCGATGCGCATCGCGACTACGTGGGCTGCGGCGGAGGAATTGTGGCGATGAATCCGGAAGGAAAAGAATTATTTAAAACCCTGAAGCCGGAAGCAGATGAGGCGATTCGAAGCAGGGCGCTTTATGCCAACCCGATGGCAAACTCGACGACCGTGTTTCGCCGGAGCGTTGCGACACAGGTAGGAAATTACGATACCTCCTTGCGCCAATTTGCGGACTGGGATTTTTGGCTGAAGCTAGGCCTCCGGGGGAAGCTCTATAACTTCCCGGAGTATTTCACGGCGTACACCATGTGGGAGAAGGGTGCTTCCTTTGCGAAGCAGAAAGAATCCGCCCGTGCCGCGTTTCGGATCGTGTATCGCTATAAAGAAAAGTATCCCGGCTATCTCAAAGGCACCGCGTTCGCGATCCTCTACTCAATATATGCGCATCTTCCCACCACTCTCAAAAAATTTTTAAACACGCCGCTCTCGCGGCTCAAAAAAGCCTTGTTTTCTAGGTAGTAGAGTGAAGTACTGCCTGCCGCACTTCTTTAAGCGTCGGTTCTTTAAGGAAATACAACACGAGGCCATAGATAAGGGCGCTGATGGCAATGGTACCGAGAACATGCACCCCAATGGCGTTAAGAAAAACCGTCCCGATTGCCATGCAGACAGTGGCAGTCAGCGCAATTTTCAAATGAGGGAATACTCGGAAAGGCGTTTTGGTTCTGAGGGCTCCCCAGAGATACGCAGTGCTCACGAATTGTGCGAAGAGGGTGGCCCATGCGGATCCTACAATGCCGAAAGGCGGAATGAGCAGGAAATCCAACAGGACATTCAAAAATCCTCCGAGCGCCGCGTACACCGTAAGCTTCCGAGGGAGATTAAACGCAAAGAGGGCATTCGAAAGAATCACGACAGGAAAATCGATAAGGAGCGTGGCAAGGAGAATGCGGAAAGAGTCCGTGGCAGGCAAAAAACTTTCTCCGAAGAGAAGCGAAATGAGCTGAGGGCCGAGGAGAATTCCTCCTACGGCAAGCGGGAGCGAGGCCAGAAATACGACCGTGAGCGCTTTTTCTATAGTGGTGCGCATAAGCGCCTGATCTTTGTTCGCCAGTCGTGAAAGAGTAGGGAAAAGGCTGATCGCGAGAATCGCGGGGAGGAGGTAGAGAAGCTGCACGATCCTATATCCCGCAGAGTAGTAACCCACATCTGTGGCCGAGCCGAGCCAGCCGATGATAAGGATATCGGTATTCAGCATGAGAAGTCCAAGGAGCGCGGCAATCGAAAGTGGCCACGCAGCCGCAAAAATAGGTTTTACAAGTGAAGGAGTGAAGCGCGAAAGAAAGCGAGGGGGAAAATGCTTACGAAGGGCAAAAAATGTAGCGAATGCCCCTACTGCGGTTCCAATGGTATAGGCATAGGTAAAGGAAAGCGGAGTAGGAGAGAGGGCGAGGAAGACAAATCCACACGCCACGATCGCGATATTGGTCAATATAAAAAGACCTGCTTCCCATTCCATCCGCTCAATGGCGCGGATAATCGCAAAGCCGAATTCCCGAAGCGTATCGAAGGCGAGGAGGAATGCAATCAAAGGAAGAAGAGGTTTGGCTTCTTCGAGGGTAGTGAGAGGAGGGGCGATAAGAAGAACTATGACAATTGCGGCAGCGAGAAGTAGGAATTTTAAAAAAAGCGTGGTGGAGAGGATGCGAGCGCGGTGGTCAGGGTCAGTATTTTTTGCTGTTTCGCGTATAAGCACTTGGCTGAGCCCCACATCCGTAAAGGGAGTAAGAAATGCTGCGAGTGTCACGCCATAAGAAAAGATTCCCCAGCCATCGGCTCCCAATACGCGCGCTGCATACACGATAATGACTGCGCGAATCAACCTCCCGGCAAAATTGGAAAATCCAAGCCAGAAGGTGTTCTTCGCCACGGTCTGTCGCGTGGAAGTATTCTTAAAAAGAAAGGATTTTACCCGTCCAAACATGTGGTGTATATTACCCCATAATCAGGGACTATGGCTAATAAAGAAAGCAAAAAACCTATCGTAGTGGCGGTAAGCGGCGGGTTTGATCCAATACACGTAGGACACGTGCGTTTATTCGAGGAGGCAAAAAAGTTGGGAGATAAACTTGTGGTAATTCTGAATAACGACAACTGGCTCCGAAAAAAGAAGCGGCATATATTTATGCCGGAGGCCGAGCGCAAAGAAGTGATCGAAGCTCTGCGTGTGGTAGATGCCGTGATGCTCACGAAACATCCTGAAAATCCGGAAGATATGAGCGTGTGTCAGGAACTTCGCGAACTCCGGCCTGATATTTTTGCAAATGGTGGAGACCGCACGCACTCGAATATTCCCGAGGTGCCCGTATGCGAGGAAATTCACTGCAAGATGGTCTTTAATATCGGCGATGGTGGGAAAGTGCAATCCAGCTCTTGGCTTTTAAAGAACTACCTCGAAGCTATAAAAAGGGAGGATAATAAGTAGCATTCTGCTACTTGCTACTTGCTACTTGCTACTTGCCTCACTCCTTCTTCGAAGGAGGTGGTTGGCTTCCATCCCAGCACCCGCCGCGCGAGTCCTGCATCAAGCGAAATTTTCTGCACTTCTCCGGGCCTCACGGGAGCGAATCGCGGAGTTTTACGGAAGCCTACGGCTTCGGCCACCGTGTCGAATACTTGCTTGTCTGTTACGAGTTTTCCCAAGCCGAAATTGAATAATCCGCCATTACCTTTCGTGAGCGCCGCAACGCTTGCTTTTGCCAAGTCTTCCACATACACATAATCCCGCGCTTTCGTGCCATCGCCGAAAATAGTAGGCCGCTCACCCCGTTTCATCTGCTCTTTAAATATAGCCACCACTCCCGCTTCTCCATGAGGGTTCTGTCTTGGGCCATAAACATTCGCATATCGGAAGATAGAGAAATTAAATCCTAATGTGTGCGCATAAAATTTCACGGTTTCCTCGCCTAGGAGTTTGGAGAGTCCATAAGGAGAAAGAGGGGAGGGGGGAATCTTTTCTGAAGCCGGGAGCTTCGTGGTGGTGTACATTGCCCCTCCCGTAGAAATAAAAATAAACTTTTCGGCATTTTTAATAGTGCCGAACGCGCGCAAAAGATTCACGGTCCCAAGCACATTGACCTCAAACGTGGCATTCGGATTTTTGATCGAAGCGATTACGCTTGCAAGTGCGGCATGATGATTCACCACGTCAGGCTTCACGTTCTTCAAGATCTTCTCGATCGACTGTGGATCACGAATATCTGCTTTATAAAACTTCGCTCGGGGGTTTATATTTCGCCGTGAACCCGTAGAGAGATTGTCGATGATCGAAACCCTATGCCCCGCCCGAATATAAGTGTCCACGACATGTGAGCCGATGAATCCAGCTCCCCCAGTAACAATAATTTTCATAAATTCTATTTTCTACTTTCTATTTTCTGTCTCATTTCGGCGTCACAAATAAGGTCTTTAATGTGCGAAATACAATCGCGATATCCAAAATAGGCGACCGGTTCTTCACGTAGTAGATATCGTATTTAATTTTCTCCGCTACGTCCTCCGTGGTGATATCGCTTCGATAATTGATTTGTGCCCACCCGGTCACTCCTGGTTTCACGAGGAGCCGGATTTCGTAATACGCAACCTTTTCTTTGAGGTCTCGTACAAATTCCGGTCGTTCCGGCCGGGGCCCTACAAAAGAAAGGTCGCCGCGAAGTATGTTCCAAAGTTGAGGCAGTTCATCGAGATGTGTGTGGCGGAGAATCTTGCCAACCAAGGTTACGCGAGCATCCTGCGGCCCCGACCACTGAGGCCCATGTCGTTCTGCATCCCGCCGCATGGTGCGGAATTTATAAAGGGTGAATTCCTCCCCATATTTCCCTACGCGTACTTGTTTATAAATAGCGGGCCCGCGAGAAGTAAGAATCACCAAAAGTCCTAAGAGAATTTCGAGCGGCAGAAGGGCTATGAAAAGAAACAGGGCCGCACAAAATTCGAAACCCCGCTTCAAAGGATCATAAAACCGGGTTTGATCGGCAATATTCTCTAGAATCCAACCTTCCTCGATTTCTTGAAGAGGGACTTTTTTAAAAAGCGATTCGTAAAAAGAAGGAATATCTTTAACTTCTACGCCGGTGCGGAGCAGGGCATAGAGCTCTCGATTCAGCGTCGGAATGCTTTTAAGTTTTCTATCTATTACCACCAAATTTCCCCCCGAGGCAGCGAGCGACTCTCGGAGGAATCCCGGGGTTACCCCCGTGGGAAGAGTGGGAGGCAAATGTTTAACGAGAGAGTAGCCGAGTTGGGGATTGTGAGAAATAATCTCTTCGATTTCTCGAGCACTTTGTCCTTCTCCGATAAGTACCACTTTATTTGGCGCTTCTCCCTTCGCTGCATACAAATTCCAAAATCGGCGCCACGTCACTTCGAGCACCGTAAAGATGCCAAGGAAGATAAAAAGATTCGTTTTGGGAGCGATCCCAAAGAAAGGCACGAGATAGAAAAGAGTAACCGTAAGAAGAGCGTTCGTCGCGAGGGCGAGCGATAACGTTTTGAAAAATTCCAGGCTGTTGCGTAGCCGCCGGATGTCATAAAGTCCCGCGGTATAGAAGACCAGTATCCAAAGAGCAAAAATTATGGAAAACGGTGCCAAATGCCGGTCGTAGAGTTCCGGCCCGAAAGCCGCCCCGTGACGAATAAGAAGCGTGGCCACGAGACTTATATAGAGCGTCGCGATGTCTCCTATGAGGAGAAGGAACATAGGGAAATCCTACGAATGTTTGCCCGAAGCGTCAATTTTACCGTGGTATGGGTAAAGCGGATTAAGAAATAAATAATTGATACTCAAAAGACAGAACGCGATGACTCCGGCGAGTATTGCTTGGGAAGAATATCCGGCGAGGATTCCAAGCAGCACAAAAAGTACCAGTGTAGTGCCCAAAGCTTGGGCTCGAATCTTTCTATAAAGGAGAATAAGTGCAGCGGGATTTCTCGTGAGCCCCATGAGATGCGAATACTTGAGTATGGAAATACTGAAAAGAAGGCCTGTAGCGACGGTAAAATAAGAAGGCGTGGAAAGAGTAAAAGCCAATCCGAAATATACGAGCGCGAGTACTACATCGATGAAATTTTGGGCTTTGTTGTCTTCGGGAGTGAAAGCGGAAAAGCAGCGTACGGAAAAAAACGTGTGGACCATAAGCAAGGCATAAAAAATGATGAGGGGGGACGAAGCTCCCCAATGGGTTACGGTCGCGAGAATAGAAGCCACTCCCGCGAGAGAAAAGATGGTCGTAGCAAGTGCTGCTTTTTTTGGAGGAGTCATCGGATATCTTTATAACGCTTTGTTACGGGCTTGTGCCACGCGACTTCCGAAATGAAGTTAGCAGCATAGGTGGCATATGTTTTTAACAAGCCTTCGGCAAGCAGTCGGCGTCCTGACCCCAAGATAAAGAAGTTCATGCGGAAAAGCACGGTTCCTACTTTGCTCAATCGGCGGGCGATATCCGTATCTTCCCCATAGAAGGCGACGGAAGTATTGAATGTCCCGGCTTGAAGAAGGGCGTCTTTTCGCACGATAAAATTGGCTCCGAGCACCATATATCCTACGATCGCATAAGTAAGAGGAGCAAAGATTTTCCATCCCATCTCGGCTGCGAATTTTTGAGAAGGCGTGAGATCGTAATAGGAGAAAGGCCCGCTGAGGCATACGAGATCGTTCCGTTTGGAAAATTCTTCCTTTACGATAGGAAGCCATCCTGCGTGGAGACGAGTGTCCGCATCAATGTAGGCAAGAAACTCTCCCTGAGCTTCCCGAAGCCCGCGTTCGCGCGCAAAAGTAAGTCCCTTCTTAGGTTCATGCACGACGCGTACCTTTGGGAATTTGCCGGCGACTTCTGCGGTGCGATCGGTCGAAGCATTATTGATCACGAGAATTTCTTGCACTTCTTCTCCCGTATGCGCAAAGATGCTCTCGAGACAGGGCCCGATGTATTTCTCTTCATTATATGCAGGCACAATAAAGCTTATATTCATCCCGTTAGAGGCAGGTTCCGCTTGCGGAACCGTAACAAAACGACTTATTTAAAATAATAGGCGTTCTTTTCCAAAATATTAGAATTGCCATAAGCATTGTCCAGTTGTCTCTAACGGGATTCATGAAGGTAATAACTGTTTGCCCTTTGCTATTTGCGCTAGGCTGTTCGCATGGTAGCGCGCAATGGCCTCGGCATAAATTGCCTCCCATTGGTCAGCAATAGAAGGAGTGCTGAATTGCTCTGAGAAGCTCCTCGCTCCTTTTCCAAGTTTGCGACGGAGGGTCGCATCGAGCAGAAGTCGTGCGGCATAAGCGCCCATCCCGTGCGCGTCCCCGGGTTCCGTGAGAAACCCATTTTGCGAATTGATGTATTCGGGCAGTGCGCGAGCGCGCACCCCGATCGCGGGGAGACCACAGGCAAAGGCTTGCATAAGAACCAGGCTTTGGGTTTCACAGGTGCTCGCGATAAGAAATATATCGCTCGCATTGTAAGCCGCGGCAAGAGTGGGTTTATCAAGAAGCCCCAAAAACCTCACTGCTCCATTGAGTCCCAGATTAGCCGCTTTTTGTTTGAGAAAGGCTTCTGAGGCACCGCGCCCGGCGATGGCGAGCTCCGCATCATGCACGGTACGTCGTACCTCCGCCAAAGCTTCTATAAGAACATCGATGTGGCGCTCTTCAGAAAATCTCCCCGCATGAAAAAGCGTGTGAGGTCCGAATCCGAATTTTTGTTTGAGCGCCTCCTTGTCTGCTTGGGGCGAAAATAAGTCAGTGTCGATGGGATTCGAAAGTGCCCGGCCTTCTTTGGCAAAGCCATCGGCGTGCATTTCTTCGAGTACGGAAGCAGAAGGAGCAGTAACTATATCGCATTGGGAGTAAAACCAGTTCATATATTTGATGACGAGCCGGTCGGACCAGGCTGCTCGTATCGGAGCGTACGCGAGAAACTCTTTAGTAGCAGTATGGCTGGTGCCCACGAGCGGCACTCCTAAACGTTTCGAGGCGGAAAGCGCCGCGAGTCCCATGCCAAAAAAGAATTGAGTGTGGATTACTTCAGGAGCAAAGCTTTTTACCTGAGCCGTAAGTCGAGGAAGAGGAATCGCGATTCTGCCTTGTCCGGTGGGACTCCCGGGGAAGGGGAGAGAAAACCGGCGTTCGATAGAAATATGGTCTCCTAACTCGAGTTCTTCAAGAGGCACTTTTGCTCGCCGGAAGGCGGCGGAAGAATATGCGGGGACCGAAAAAAGCACGTCATGTCCTCGTCGGGCAAGTTCTTTCCCGAGTGTGAGAATCGAATCACTTACTCCTGAAAGTTCCGGATAAAAGTTGTCAGAAAAAAAAGCGATCCGCATCTTAATCCTCGTCGTGCCCCCCGTGCTCCTTTTCCATATGTTTCGAAACTCGGCGGGTATAGTGTGCAAAGATGACAAAGAGGAGAATGAGTGCCGCTACGACAGCTCCGCCGAGATGGAGGTAGCGCTCCAGGGTGTCATAGATGGTGCCGAAATAATAACCCAATACCAAATACACCAACGTACTTGGAAGTGCGATCACGACTGCCCACCATACATAAGGCCGAAGCGGAACCTTTACGAGGCCCGCCATGACAAGTCCCGGCAGCGCCAAGAGCGGCACCAATTTTGAGATAGTCATCGCTTTTCCTATGTTTTCAGTAAGGAGCTTTTGGGAAACTTTAAGTCGGGGTTTGGTGATCCCGATATATTTGCCATATTTGAGGATAAATTCTTCCCGGCCCCAATATCCGATCGCATAAAAAATAACGTCTCCCAAAAGGTTGCTCGTGAGGGACAATAAAAATACGATCCATATATTGAAATAATTGATCGCCGCGCCGAAAGCGCCGGCGGCGGTGATGGGAGGCCCCCACACGAGCATGCCTATAAACATCAGGAAATACCCGTGGGAAAGTACCCATTCTGTAGTTGCATTAAAACTGCCTGGTTCCATGTGAATTTCCTAATCCATTGTAGACGTTTTTACTATATTTTGATAGTATAAAGGCGCGATGAGGAAGCTTTTCTCGCTCCATAAGAGTTTTTGGAACAAGGACCGGCGGCATTCCTTGTATTTAGGGGTATTGCTGCTCGGTTTGAGCTTGGTGTTGCATATTCAGGCTGGCCACTACTCCGCCCGTTCCGCGGAACTTTCTAATTTCGTAGGTGATATATTTTTGGATAACTTTCCCGCCCTCGATATCGATTTCTTAGTGGTGCAGGGAGCATTACTCTTCTGGGTGGTGGTGAGTGTTCTTTTAGCTGCTCGGCCGCAATATCTCTTGTTTGGGCTCAAAGCGATTGCCCTCTTCGTAATATTCCGATCATTTTTCGTGAGTCTTACGCATATCGGCGTCTACCCCGAGCAGATTTCATTGGATGAAGGAGTAGGAGCGCGCCTCTACAGCCTTTTCACCTTCCAGGGGAACTATTTCTTCTCTGGGCACACGGGACTGCCCTTTCTCTTGGCGCTTATATTTTGGCGAGAACGGGGATGGAGATGGTTTTTCCTTATATCGACGGTAGTATTCGGACTTTCGGTTCTTTTCGCACACGTGCATTACTCCATTGATGTTTTTTCTGCGCCGTTCATCACCTACGCCATTTTCCGAATGTGCGAAAAGCTCTTCCCAAGAGATCATGCACTGATAGGCGCGGGCCGTTTTGCGTACAGTCCTTGAGCAAGGATTGACCCGGTAGTGAATCCGCGAGTTCACTCTGAGAATTCCCACTCGCGGATCTACTACCGGGTTGACCCCTTCCGCTTTCGCTTGGTAGTATTCCTCCAATGACCGAAACCCCTCCTTCTTCTGGACCTTCGCGAGACTTACTTTTGCCGGTAAGTATTTTGATCGCGGGTGTGCTTATCTCGGGCTCGATTGTGTACATGGTGGGTTCAAAAAACAACGCGCCATCCGAAGGCGGGGAAGTAAATGCTGCCGCAGCGATATTAAAAGTGCTTCCAGAAGATGTGGTGTTGGGAGATGCAAAAGCTCCGGTAACGCTCATCGAGTATGGAGATTATCAATGTCTCTTCTGTGGCCGATTCTTCTCGGATATAGAACCTGGAATTCGGGATGAATACGTACGCGCAGGAAAGGTGAAAATTATTTTCCGCAATTTCCAATTTTTAGGCCCGGAATCTGCCGCGGCGGGGCTTGCAGCGGAGTGCGCTCGCGAGCAAGGGCAATTTTGGGGTTACCATGATGCCTTGTATCGTGCGGAAATCGCAGATGGTAAGGAGCATAATGGTAATTTGAACAAAGACCTTTTCTTGAGGCTCGCGAAAGAGTTAAAGCTGGATGAGAAAAAATTCACTTCCTGTTTGGATTCGGGGAAATACCTTGACCACGTCGAGGAAGAGACTAATGGTGGTCGTACTGCAGGAGTGGATGCCACGCCGACCAACTTTGTAAATGAAACGAAAATTCGGGGACTCGCGCCGGGAGACACTCGCGTAGTGGAGGCGATTGAAGCCGCGCTTAAAGGTCAGTAAAAATAATCAATAATTATTGATTAGTAATTATTTTCATGGCCAACGTAACTATTTACACCACTCCTTCGTGTGTATATTGCAAAATGGCGAAGGATTTTTTCCAGAAGAACGGGGTGACGTATAAGGAATTGAATGTGGCGGAAGATGAGAAGGCTCGGGAAGAAATGGTCCAAAAATCGCATCAGCTGGGTGTGCCCGTGATCGACATTGATGGAGAAATTTTTGTGGGGTTTGATCGCGCGGGTTTGTCAGAAGCGCTGAAAATACAGTAAGAATTGAGAAGTGTGAATTTGGAATTGTGAATGACACACTCACACTTCAAAATTCCCAATTCATTCCAATGTATGATTTGCTAATCATCGGGGGAGGACCCGGCGGTGTCGCCGCTGGAATTTATGCGGCTCGAAAGAAAATTAAATCCGTGCTCGTCACGGACACGTTTGGCGGCCAATCCTTGGTTTCGACAGATATTCAAAATTGGGTGGGAACGAAATCCGTCTCCGGTTTTGATTTGGGCAAGATGCTTGAGGATCACCTTCGTGCACAGGAAGATATGGAGGTGATTGACGGCGATCTCGTAGAGTCTGTGGGAGATGAGGGATATAAGTTCATCGTGAAAACCAAAAACGGGAAAACTCTGGAATCTCGCTTTCTTTTTATTGCTTCAGGTAGCCGCCGTAAAAAGTTAAATGTCCCAGGTGAACACGAGTTGGATGGAAAAGGGGTGGCGTATTGTTCGACTTGCGATGCGCCGCTTTTTAAAAACAAAGTAGTGGCGGTGGTGGGTGGAGGGAACTCTGGGCTGGAGGCGGTGGGGGATTTGCTGCCCTATGCGTCGAAGATTTATCTCTTGGAATATTCCGATTCGGTGAAAGGAGACCCGGTGACATTCGAGCGGATTAAGAAAAGCGATAAGCTCGCGGTGATTTTTAACGCGCAAACCTCGGAAATTCTAGGAGACAAATTGGTGAAAGGACTGAAATACAAAGACCGCCAAAGCGGAGAGACGAAAGAATTGGCGCTCGAGGGAGTATTTATCGAAATTGGCGCGTTGCCGAACTCGGATTTTGTGAAACATTTAGTGGAGCTGAATAAATTCGGCGAGATTGTAGTGGATCACAAAACCCAAAAGACTTCTCATCCCCGCATCTGGGCGGTAGGGGATGTCTCGGATGTGCTCTACAAGCAGAATAATATCTCGGCGGGTGACGCGGTGAAAGGAATTTTGAATATCTACGAAGAGCTTGGTAAAAATTAAATAATGAGATCGGGCGTGGATTATATAGCCGTGGGAATCGCCTTCGCCTGTCACGACGGCAAAGGGAATTATTTATGGACCAAACGAAGCAATAAATGTCGCGACGAGCATGGGACATGGTGTTTCCCTGGCGGGGGAGTGGAATTCGGGGAGAGCCTCGAAGAAACCGTTCGTAGAGAAACGAAAGAGGAATATGGCGCGGAAGCATTACAAATCGAATTTATGGGAGTTCGGGAAGTCCGGCGCGAACACGAGGGGAAACCTACCCACTGGATGATGTTTGATTACAAAGTGCTTGTGAGTCCCGCGGAAGTAAAGAATTTAGAACCCGATATGGCCGACGAGCTTGCGTGGTTTAAATTGACGGAATCTCCCGCTCCGCTCCACTCGCAAGTGCCTGTATTTCTGGGGAAATATCTGAAAATATTAGAAACGTAATAGAAAAGAGGAGTGTCAAGGTGTTGACACCTCTTCAGGTGCGACTAAAATACCTCCTGTTAGCACTCTTTAGTCGGGAGTGCCAGTCATTAACAAATGACTGATGACAGATGGCTTGTGACGAGGGATTCGGGTTCCTTCTTGGTCATTGGTTATTTGTCATAGGTCATACGTTCAATGAATCTCAAACCATTATCTAATCATTTGTTTCTCGAAGGGTTAGAGGAAGAGAAGAAGACGAAGTCAGGGATAGTACTTCCGGAGACGGCAGAAAAGGAAAAGCCGATTCGGGGAAAAGTAGTGGCAGTGGGTCCTGGTAAGTTGAATGAGAAAGGGGAGCGGGTATCTATGTCGGTGAAGGTCGGCGATGTAGTGCTCTTCAAGAAGTATGGTCCTGACGAGATTGAAATCGAGGGGAAGAAGTATCTCGTGGGCGACGAGGAGGACATCCTCGCGATTATCGAGTAATCGCGAGTAATACCTAATATCTAATTCCTAATTTCTAAAAAATGTTCAAATTTGGAAATTGGAGAATTGGGACTTAGTTAGAAATTAGACAATTAGTAATTAGAAATTTAAACCTATGGCGAAAAGCATTAAATTTAACGAAGACGCGCGAGTAGCGCTCAAAAGGGGAATCGATAAGCTTGCCGAAGCGGTGAGGATGACCTTGGGGCCGCGCGGCCGGGCGGTGGTGGTGGAAAAAGGCTATGGCGCGCCGCAGGTAACGTTTGACGGCGTGACCGTGGCGAAGGAAGTAGAGCTTGAAGATAAATATGAAAACTTGGGTGCCGAGTTCATCAAGCAGGCGGCGGACAAGACGAATGACAATGTGGGAGACGGCACGACGACCGCGACTATTTTGGCGCACGCGATGATTGATGAGGGAGAGAAGGTGATCCGCGAAAAAGGGTTTAATGTGATTCAGTTGGCGGAGGAACTCAAAAAGGCGTCCGTAGGAGTGGCGGCGAAGCTCGAATCTCAGCGGGAGATTTTAAGTGATACGAAAAAAGTGAAAGAAGTGGCCACGCTTTCCGCAAAAGATGCGGAAATCGGGGGCCTAATCGCGACGGTGATGGAGAAAATTGGAAAAGAAGGAGTGGTAACGGTGGAGGATTCGAATACGATCGGCAGTTCCTTTGAAATAGTGGAAGGCATGCAGTTCGATAAGGGCTACGTTTCGCAGTACATGATGACGAACGCCGAGCGGCAGGAGGCGGTACTCGAAGACCCCTACATTTTGGTAACCGACAAAAAGATTTCTGCGATTGCGGACATTCTTTCTATCTTGGAAAAGATCGTCCAAAGCGGAAAGAAAGAGTTGGTAATCATCGCGGACGAGGTGGAAGGGGAAGCACTCGCGACCCTCATTGTGAACAAGCTCCGCGGTATCTTTACGGTGCTTGCCGTAAAAGCCCCGGGGTTCGGCGATCGCCGGAAAGAGATGCTTCAAGATATTGCGATCGTAACCGGCGCGCAGTTTGTGTCGGAAGATGTGGGAAAGAAATTGGAGAACGTGGATATTGCGGACTTAGGGCATGCGCATCGCGTAGTAGCGACCAAAGACGCGACGACGATCGTGGGGGGGAAGGGCGACAAAAAGGCGATCGAAGAACGCGTGGGTCAGCTCAAGGCGCAAATCAAGAAAACCGATTCGGATTTCGATCGGGAAAAGCTCCAGGAACGCTTGGGTAAGCTCTCGGGCGGCGTAGCAGTTTTGAAAGTCGGCGCACCTACGGAATCCGCGCAAAAAGAATTGAAGCAGCGGGTGGAAGACGCGGTAGCCGCGACCCGCGCCGCGATGGAAGAAGGGATTGTCCCCGGCGGAGGCATCGCGCTCTTTAACGTGGTCTCCGGTGCAGCGAAGGAACTCGAGGCCGCCGGGAATCCCGTGCTCGTAGGAGCGCTCACTATCTTGAAGCGGGCACTCGAAGCCCCATTAACCGCAATCGTAACGAATAGCGGTGAAACTCCGGCAGTAATTCTTCGCGAACTCGCGGAAAAGAAAAAAGGGCATGCGGAAGTGTGGCTCGGTTTTAATGGTGTGACGAACCAGATCGTAAATCTGAAAGAGGTCGGCATCATTGATCCGTTGAAAGTTACCCGCACTGCCTTTATGAATGCGACGTCTGTCGCAGCAAATTATCTCACGGTAGGCGCGGCCATGGCCTCGATTCCGGAAAAGAAAGAATCGATGGGAGGCGGTATGCCAGGCGGCATGGGCGGAATGGGAGGCGGGATGGATTACTAGGATTGCGTAAGGAGCTTTTCTGAACCAAAAATCCCTTCATATATAATGGAGGGATTTTTGATGTGTACTACTCGCTACATGCTACTTTCTACTTGCTGCAGTTTTGGTATACACTTAGAGCATAATATCGAACGAGCGATTCGCACATGGAATTTTGATGATCGTGTTATGCACGGCTATCTTCCTGATCGGCGGAATTATTATTGTAGATATGGAACGACGGGAGAACATGGCAATAATTATGCCGGAATTTCCCTTAACACTCTCCCAAATAAAAAACGCGGCAGTGCCATGGGAGGATGAAAAAGTGCAACTCGTGGATGGTGGTTATGAGGGCATGAAATATGTCGGTAAAGGAGACGGAGAGCCAAATACGGCGGTATCGCTTGGCATAAGGGAGCCCGTAGGGTTTGGAGATTTGAATGGAGACGGAGTCTCTGATGGTGCAGTAATCCTCGCAAAATATTTGGGAGGCACTGGGGTATTCATGAGCCTCGGAGTATTTGTAAGCGAGGCTGGAGAAGCGAAATACCTTACCGAAATAAGCTTGGGGGATAGGATAAAAGTAAATTCTTTAAAAATCGAACACGGCACGATAAAGCTTGATATGATAGCGCATGGGCCAAATGACGGAATGTGCTGTCCTTCGATGCCTAAATCCACCTCCTATACCTTGGTGGGCGACAAGTTGGTGGAAGGATGGAGCACCTATAAAAATGAGAAATACGGCTTTGAAATAAAATATGAGTCTGGCTGGGGAGAATGTCTTCCTAATAAAAGATACAAAGAAGGAGAAGTTCCGCTGATGTGTATCGAGAAGCCCCACAATGAGATCGAAGGCTCTAAGACCATAAGCCTTGTAATAGACGACAGCTCTTATAAAAAATATGGAGGTTCATACGCGCGTTTGGCGGAAGCATTGAAAGCCGAACACGAACGGGTATTGAAGTTGGGGCTCTACTCCGTCTTCGAAGAAGGAATAATAGGAAATATTCAATTTATCCGGAGCGGAACGGGAGATGTTGGCACATGGGGGAATTATTATATTGTTTTAAAAGACACGGTGCTTGAGGTGAGATATGCGAACGCAGAGGGGGACGCGAAAAAAATTCTCGAGACTTTGAGGCTTTTCTAGCTGCCGGATAAATGTTTCGATTTTCTCCTAAAAGCATAGGAGTAGCGATAGGAGTGCTGCTCGTAGCGGTAATCGGAATTGTAATCTTCCGAAGCGCCAAGGACAGCGGCCCGCTCGTGGAATTGGAAGTCGTAGCTTCTTCCACCTTGAATACCTACCGAAATGCCCAATATGGATTTGAAATTCAGTACCCGAGTGATTTCGACGACAGCCCTACGCAAAATTTGGCGGCAGAAGATTTGGATGGGCTCCCTTCAAGCGTGATGCTCAAGGTCACTTTCCCGGAGCGTTACCATAAAGGCACAAACCTTTCGGCTGCGACAATCTATGCAGGAGCAAAAAAAGTTTCCCAAGAATCCACGTGCTGGAAAATATTCGGTAACGAAGTGGAGGATTATGGGAATGGGAAGGCAAAATATGAAGATGTGACGGTGGGTGAGATGATCTTCCGCCGGGCTACGGTAGGAGAAGGAGCCGCGGGAAATTTATATGATATTACGCGGTATGCGGCAGTGAAGGAAGGTACCTGCTTTTTACTCTCGCTTATTGCTCACAGTAAAAGCTTGAGTGTTCTGCGCGAAAAAAACCCCACCATAAAAGCCTACGACCCCGCTCCGTTCCGAAGCGCTTTTGAAGAAATAGTGCAAACATTCCGGGTAATAAAAACCGGCACGGAAGAGGGAAGGAGAAGATATGAAGATCAGGAATTGGGCATTGCTTTTGAATACCTCGCTCGTTTTACGAAGGCCTCGCCCTCGGCGCCGTGGAGCCGCTATAACGGCACCTCGACGATTGTGGCGCTTGAAAACTTTACTATTCGAGCGAATATTCCGGACGAACTGCTGATTGTGAGCCGATTCCCTATCCCTCACGATTCCTCAGCGGAAAGAGTTATAATAGAGAATACATATCTCGATCCGAGCGGCGTGCGTCCTTCTTTCTCGGATTTCAAAAAAAGAAAGGTAAACGGCAAAGAGTTTCATTGGATACGGACGACGCGGTTCGAAGGCACCTTGGGATTCGCCTACTACCATATCGCCGCCCCGTACGTATATCGGTTCGACTCGATTGCTCAGGGGATGGACTGGACCAATCCCACGCTGAGCGAGGAGAACGATAAGGTGCACGCAGCGCTGCGCCAAATGCTTCAAACGCTAAAATTTTTTTAAACCATGACCGAACCTAATTTTAAAAATATTGCTATAGGAGTCTTCCTTGCTACGGTAGTAATGCTGGGCGGGGGAATTATTCTTGTGAATACCTATGCCCCGGGAGAAGAAATTGCCCAAAAATCCGAAGAAGTCGAAAAGATAATCCATATCACGCATCCTATTGTAAACGGCGGCCCGAAATTGGAGATTGGATTGAGCGCCCCAATTCAATGGAGAACGACTATTTCTCCTTCCGACAAAATAGTGTTCGACACCTTCAACGATACACTCGCAATTTTCTCATTCGTGCCCTATCCGCGAAACCCTGTTGAAAAAGGGGCTGATTACAAACCCGAAAATTATCTGGAATTCTATAACGTGACTGAAGCCCTGGATTCTCCTAAGTATGAATTGTCTATAACGCGCGCAGAATTTGAGGGGCTCATGGAGTTAAGAAAAACCAAAATCGTCACCGACCCGGATTCGGCGTATGTGGAGAGTGCGGACGGGGTGCTTTCGGGGATTGCCAAATTGAGTTCCGGCAGTACTCAATCTCCGTGCTACTGGCCAAACATATGGGTGGAAATGGCGGGAGTGGTGGAAGGAAAACATATTTACGTGACAGGCCGTTTTCAAATCTACGACCAGCTACTTTCGGATTTAATGGATCAAAGTAAAGAGTGCGAACCTAATGCGCGCAATCTCTGGCCGCAAGGGGGGACAGAGGATGCTCAAATGGTATTTGATATGATAGTAAGGCATTTACGCTCTCTATCGGTTACTCCTGTTCCATTCACCGCGATTCAATAATTATGAAAAAGCAAGAAGCGCTATCAATAATTTTCGCCTTTGTGATATTGGGAGCCGGCTCGATACTCTATCTTTCCGGCCAGCCTTCAATCCCGGCGGAGGAGGTGGCGAGAGGTGGTTGGAACGTGTACAAGAATACGCAATTCGGATTCGAATTCAGGTACCCTTCGAACTATCGGCTGAATACTAATGTGGAAAAGGAATTCTTTTACAATTATGAGCTTACCAAAATCGCGGAATTGAGCGCGGAAGAAACCTATCTCGATGCCGCAACCTTCTCCGTAAGCATAGATAATGCTCCGTCCGGCTCGGGTGCCTGTTTGAAAAAAGAATATGGAGAGAGGTTGCTTCCTAAGGATCTGAATGGAGCCACGTGGTATGGGGCAAAGCAAGGGGATGCCGCGATGGGAGGGGCAAGAGGAGAAATAGGGGAGTATCGTACGGTTCACGCCGATTCCTGCTTCGTGATACGGTCCGAACTATACTGGCATCTCGTGGGGTATGGCGGCTACATTCAGAATGGGAAAAATGATGCCACGCCTGAGGAGGTGGCGGGACAAAGAAATGCGATAGAAAAGCACAGTGCGGCGCTCGAAGGAATTCTCTCCTCGTTCCGTTTTACTGAGTAGCTTGTTTTCTTGCAAAGAGGTTTCTGCTATTCTCTAGTGAATATAACGAGAGTCCATTTTGATTCCCATGAAGCAATACCTCGACCTCTTAAAAGACATCAAAGAAAACGGAACGCGCAAGGAAGACCGCACGGGCACGGGAACGGTTTCTCTCTTCGGTAGGCAGATGCGGTTTGATCTTAGAAAAGGCTTCCCGGCGGTAACGACGAAGAAGCTCTACCTGAAAGCCGTAATCTACGAACTCCTCTGGCTTCTTCGGGGAGATACGAACATTCAATTCCTCGCGCAAAACGATGTGAAGATTTGGAACGAGTGGGCGTATCAAATATATCTTGAGAAAAATAATCTGGTGGAAAAATATCCGCGCTATTCTGATGTCTGGAAAGAAAAACTGGCCGAATTTGTGGACCAAGTGAAAGCCGATAATGCATTCGCGAAACAGTGGGGAGAATTGGGGCCTATTTATGGGAAGCAGTGGCGCCGCTGGACCGCTCCTTCGGGAGAAGAAGTGGACCAGATTCAAAATGTGATCGATTTGATTACAAATGACCCGACCTCCCGCCGTATTATCGTGAGCGGCTGGAATGTGGGAGAAATTCAGGAACTCATTCGCAATCACCATCACGCGCCGCCCCCTTGTCATACCTTGTTTCAATTTATCGTGGTGGGCGACACGCTCTCGTGTCAGCTTTACCAGCGGAGCGCGGACGTGTTCTTGGGGGTGCCCTTCAACATCGCCTCGTATTCCTTGCTCACGATGATGATCGCGCAAGTAACGGGGTTGAAGGTGGGGGAGTTCGTGCATACTTTCGGGGATGTTCACATTTATTTGAATCATTTGGACCAGGTTTCGGAACAACTCTCCCGCGAGCCGCGCCCGCTTCCCACGATGAAAATCAATCCCGCGGTGAAATCCATCTTCGATTTCAAATATGAAGATTTCAAACTGGAGAATTATGATCCTCATCCGCCAATCTCCGCCCCCATCGCCGTCTGATTTTCTTCTACTTTCTATTTTCTAATTGCTACTTTCTATGATCTCTTTGATTGCCGCAATGGATAAAAACTTCGGGATTGGCCACACGAATGCCCTGCCGTGGCCGCACATTCCGGCGGATATGAAGCATTTCCGCGAGACGACGAAGGGAAAAACAGTAGTAATGGGCAGAAAAACGTTTGAATCCATCGGCCGCCCGCTCCCGAATCGGCGAAATATAATTATTACGCGCGATGCGAATTTTCGAGCCGAAGGCTGCGAGATATTTCATTCTACGGAAGAAATTCTCCCGCTTGCGCAAACCGAAGAAGTGTTCGTGATCGGCGGGGGAGTGATATTCAAAGAATTGTTGCCTCACGCAGATAAACTCTACCTCACGTTTATTGACGGCGAATTTCCGGGAGATGTGAAATTCCCGCTGCAGGATTTCTCCGGTTGGGAAAAGGCTTCAGAGCGAATTGTCGAGCCCGGCGAAGAAACAGCATACAAACTCCGTTTTACGGAGTGGGTGAAAAAATAATTGTGATGCATACTCCCTTCTACGACCCGCGGAAATCCTATGAAGAAAATTTTTCCGAAGGGCCGTTTGGAGTCTTTGCGGATGGCAAAGTGTATGAAGAAAAAAGCGAGCCGCGAGAAACATTTTTAGGAAAGTCCGTGCACATTCCCTTTGGGATTCCGGCGGGTCCTCTCGTAAACGGGAAATTCGTAAAGGCGGCGCTTGATAAGGGGTTTGATATTGCGGTGTATAAAACGGTGCGCACGGAGGAGCGCGCCTCGCACCCCTGGCCGAACGTATTGCGGGTGGATGTGGAGGGAGATCTCACGCTCGAAAAAGCGGAGATGCCGCTCGTAGCAGATGAAAAATATGAAGGGCCGCTCTCGATCACGAATTCTTTTGGGGTACCCTCCGCCGCCCCGGAATTCTGGCAAAGGGATTTAGCGGAGGCGGTAGCATATGCGCGCCCGGGGCAGATGGTGGTCGGGAGTTTTCAGGCGACCCAGGGAGGCGCTCCGGAAGGGTATATGCAGGACTTTGCGAACGCCGCGCGGCTCACGAAGGAGACGGGCGCACCCGTGCTCGAAGCGAATTTCAGCTGTCCGAATGAAGGTTCCTCGGCGCTCTTGTGCTATGATGCTCGACGAGCCAAGGCGGCAGTAGAAGCCATTAAAAGAGAAATAGGGGACACTCCGCTGATTATAAAGATCGCGTACTTCGAAAAGGACTCTGTATTGCGTGCATTAGTGGAAGGGATTGGACCTCTTGTGCAGGCGATTGCGGCGATCAATACCATTCCTGCGGAGATCCGAAATAAAGTAGGCAAGCAGGCCTTGCCTTCCGAGGGAAGATTGCGCAGCGGCGTATGTGGGCACGCAATCAAATGGGCAGGTCTTGAGATGACTCGTCGGCTTCACGCGCTCCGCAGCGAGTTAGGGATGAAATATGCGATAGTGGGGGTAGGAGGAGTTTCTTCCTCGGAGGATTATGAGGAATATCGCGCGGCGGGGGCAGATGCGGTGATGGCCGCGACCGGTGCGATGTGGAATCCTTACTTAGCGCAGGAAATAAAAAATAAAGTGGCATGACCAATAATATTGTGGATCTGTTAAAAGAAGTGGGCGCGATCTTGACGGGTCATTTTGTGGGCACTTCGGGAAGGCATATGGACACCTACATCACGAAAGATGCCTTGTTTCCGCATACGGAAATGGTCTCGGAAGTGGGAAGAATGTTCGCGGAAAAATATAAAGACGTTCCTATAGATGCAGTAGTAGCTCCTGCCGTGGGAGGAGTCATTCTCTCAACGTGGACGGCGTACCACCTCTCGAAGTTCAAAGGAAAAGAAGTTTTGAGCATGTTTACGGAAAAAACAGAAAATAATGATCAGGTGCTAAAGCGTGGGTACGACAAGGTAGTGAACGGTAAAAACATTTTAGTGATTGAAGACACGGTAACTACCGGGGGTTCCGTGAAGAAAACGATCGACAGTGTGAAAAAAGCGGGAGGAAAAATTGTGGATCTTTGCCTGATGGTGAACCGAGATCCTGATTTGGTGAATGAAAATTCGGTGGGAATGAAGTTTTCTGCGCTCGGAGAATATCGGGCTTATTCCTATGATCCGGATAAATGCCCGCTTTGTGAGAGAAAGATTCCTATAAATACCGAAGTCGGCCATGGGAAAAAGTTTTTAGAGAGCCTGAAAAATACTTCTCAAGCGGCAAAATGAGCATCGTAGACAAATACAATTCCCGGGCCGACAAAGTGAATTCCCTTGCGTGCGTGGGACTCGATGCGGATTTCGAAAAGCTGCCGGAAAAATCTTTAAAAGAGCAGTTCCCGCAATTTTCATTTAACAAGTACATCATTGACGTAACTCACGAATTCGCCGCCGCCTTCAAAGCAAACATCGCTTTTTATGAAGCGCGCGGCGAAGAGGGCATGAAAGAACTCAAAATGACGATGGATTACCTCCGGGGCTCTCATCCGGACATTTTTACGATCTGCGATGCGAAGCGCGCGGATATTGGGAACACAAACAGGGGATACGTGACTTCTATATTGGATTGGCTGGGGTTCGACGCAATGACCTTGCATCCTTACCTCGGTCGTGAAGCTCTCGAGCCTTTTCTCGCGCGGCCGGACAAGGGTGCAATCATTTTATGTCGTACCTCTAATCCGGGAGCAGGAGAACTGCAGGATTTGAAAGTAGATGGGAAGCCCGTCTGGCAGATTGTGGCGGAAAAAGTGCGCGACGAGTGGAATGCGAATGAGAACTGCATGCTTGTCGTAGGCGCCACCTATCCGGAGGAAATGAAAACCATTCGCGCGATTACAGGAGAGATGACATTTCTGGTGCCAGGTATCGGCGCGCAGGGCGGAGAGCTCGAATCGGCGGTTCAGGCTGGCGTGAACAAGGCGAAGAAGGGGATGATCGTGAACTCCTCTCGAGGCGTTATTTTTGCCGAGGATCCTGCAAAAGCTGCTCGCGAACTGCGTGACGGTATCAATCAATATAGGTAATGAGTCAGACCCCATTTCACTATTATTTTCACCCGCGATATGTGCCAATTTTATAGAACCCAAGGAGCCAAGCCGACGGCGTACTTGGTGAGTACGATGAGGCTGCAGCGACGCAGGGATATAGAAAATTGGTCGTATCCCTCCGGGTTGCAGCGGTTTTCTCATGCCGCAGCGTTGCTCCTCGGAGCTGTACCTAAAAGTACTAATCTCCTCGTCGCGCCTTGCGGTACGAAGAAAACCGCAGGCAACGCGGGCGAAAGGTAATAGCGAAATGGGGTCTTTATACGAAAATATTCTTCGCCCTCTTCTCTTCCGTCTTTCTTCGCGTGATCCGGAGATCGCTCATGAGTGGGCGCTCAAGTCTCTGCGTCTTTTGGGGCAGCGCACCTTCCTTCGCCGCATGATAGAAAGGCGTTATGTGACTCGTGACCCGCGCTTAAAGAGAAAAGTATTCGGCGTAGAATTTCCGAATCCCGTGGGCTTGGCTGCGGGATTTGATAAAAACGGCCAAGTGCTTCGAGGGTTAGCTGCACTTGGATTTGGATTTATAGAGTTGGGCACAATTACACGCCATGCGCAACCGGGGAATCCTCGTCCACGAATGTTCCGATTGCCCGAAGATCAAGCGCTCATAAATCGCATGGGCTTCAACAACGAAGGCGCGGATGTGGTGGCCGCGCGCTTGCGGCGAATGCGCAAACTTCCAATCCCGCTTGGCATAAGTATTGGGAAATCCAAAATCACGCCACAGGAAGATGCCGCCGAAGACTACGCTTACTCTTTCCGTACCCTCTATCTCTACGCGGACTACATCGCGGTGAATGTGAGTTCTCCGAATACGCCAGGCCTTCGCGAGCTTCAGAGTGAAAAACACTTGGATCAGATCCTTACGCGTCTTCGTCGAGAAGCGAATGAGCTTCAAACCACGGAGGCCAAACAAAAACCTATTTTAGTGAAAGTGGCTCCCGAACTCGACATGAAGGCCATCGATGCGATTCTCGAAGTGTGCCGGACGCATAACATTGCGGGAATTATCGCGGCGAATACTTCGACCACTCGACCAAATTTGAAAGGCTACACTCCGGAAGCCGGAGGATTGAGCGGCAAGCCTCTTTTTACGAAAGCCTGCGAGATCATCTGCCACATCCGGGCCCGCGCGCCGAAGTTCGCGATTATCGGCACTGGGGGAGTGTTCTCCGCAGAAGACGCCAGGCAAATGCTGGGCGCGGGGGCTGACCTCGTAGAACTCTACACGGGCTTTATTTATAAGGGCCCGGGCCTCATAAAAGAAATAAATAAGGGGTTAATTCCTAAAACGGAGGAGGAAAACACCCTGTCCCGTTAGAAATACTGCCTGCTGCAGGCAGGCACGAGGGCTCGAAGCAGGGTTGTATCTCTAAGGGAATTTGCTATCATAGTGAGAATTTGTGTCCGCGACTATGACTGCCCCCTGGAATCTTAAAGAGCCGCTCCTCGCCGCAATACAGGCGAAAGGCGGTTTTGTGAATTGTCATGCTCATTTCGACAAGGCGTTCTATATTACGAAAGAAACCTTGGACAAAAGCATGAAGTTCACCATGGAAGAAAAGTGGCGGCTTAGCGATGACATAAAAATACGTTCTACACAGGAGGAGATAGAGACCCGCATAAGGACGGGTCTTGATATTTTAGTCGCTCAGGGCTGTAAGGCCACCATGACGTTCGTCGATGCCTACAGCGCAGTAGGACACAAGGCGATTGATGCAGCTCTTAAGGTGAGAGAAGAATATAAAGACAAAATTAAAATTTTGATAGCCACGCAGCCGCTGGACGGTCTACTCACTCCCGAAGCGCAAAAACTCTATGAAGAAATTACGGCGAAAGCCGACATCGCAGGAGGGTTGCCTTCGAAAGATCGTCCTCGTCAGGAAGAAAATATGGATGTAATGTTTCGCATCGCGAAGAATTTGAATAAGCCAATTCACGCGCACATTGATCAGCTTGGTCGTCATGACGAATTCGATACGGAAAAATTGATTAATGCGACGGTGAAACACGGATACGAAGGCAAAGTAACTGCAATACATGTGGTTTCTGTTTCTGCCCAACCCAAAGCGTACAGAACGGAGATCTACAAAAAAATGGCGGCAGTAGGTATGAGTGTGGCCTGTTCGCCCTCCGCAATGCTTTCGCAGGTAATGTTCGAAGACAGCGTGAGTCCCATGCATAATTCCATTGCGAACGTTCCCGAGATGTTACAGGCCGGAGTGGTCGTAGGGCTCGGGGTGGACAATGTATGTGATTTCTATTTACCGTTCGTTGACGGAGATATGTGGATTGAGCTCCGAATGCTCATGGAAGCGTGCCGATTCTATGATTTTGATAAGCTAGTGGATATCGCCACGACGAATGGAAGAAAGTTACTGTACATTAACTAATTCTTTTTTCTACTACTTGCTACATGCTACTCGCTACTCGCTATGCCTAAACTCTGGCAATCCAAATCGACGAAGATTCACCCGCTCGTCGAAAAGTACACAGTAGGGAACGACTACATTTTGGATGCCCGTCTTTTGCCTTTCGATATCGAAGCCTCGCTTGCGCATGCGCAGGCGCTCCATAAAGCGAAGATTCTTACCGCCTCCGAACTGCAGAAACTCACGAAGGCTCTTAAGGAAATCTTGAAACTTCACGAAGCGGGGAAGTTCGTGATCCAGCCTTCGGATGAGGACTGCCACACCGCGATCGAGGGGTACCTTACGGCGAAGCTGGGCACCTTGGGAAAAAAGATCCACACTTGTCGCTCGCGGAATGACCAGGTGCTTGTAGCGACCCGTCTTTACACGCGTAAAAAATTGAAGCAGATTAGCCACGAACTCATAAAAACCCAAGAGGTGTTCTTGAAGCTCGCGAAGAAATACGAGTTTCTTCCGCTGCCGGGTTACACGCACACGCGTCGGGCAATGCCTTCGAGCGTAGGCCACTGGGCGGCGGCGTATTTGGAAGAGCTCATTAACGACCACAAGCTTTTGGAGTCCGCCTACGATTTGAATGACCAAAATCCTTTGGGAGCGGCCGCGGGTTTCGGTATAAACATCAACTTGGATAGAAAGCTCACGACGAAACTCCTCGGCTTCAAACGGCTCCAGCAGAATTCGCTCTACTGCGTAAACAGCCGGGGACCGACGGAGTCCTACATCCTGGGAGTGCTCACGAAGATCATGATGACCTTGGGCAGACTTGCGAACGAAATGATTTGGTTTACAACCCCCGAATTCAACCTCTTCTTCCTGCCTCCGCAGTTTACGACCGGCTCCTCGATCATGCCGCAGAAGAAAAACCCCGACGTCTTCGAAATCCTGCGGGGGAATGTGAACGTGATCGTAGCCTTGCAGACGCAGGTGAAAGACATCTCGAAAAACCTTATCTCCGGCTACAACCGCGACACGCAGCTCACAAAGGAGCCCTTGATCAAAGGTTTAGGGATCGCGCGGCGGAGTTTGGAGGTAACCGCCCTCGTGATGGCTGCGGTGAAACCGAACAAAGAAGCGCTTATGAAATCCTTGGCGCCGGAGTTCTTCGCAGTGCATGAAGCGAACCGCCTGGTGAAGAAGGGGATGCCCTTCCGCGACGCGTACAGCCATGTGAAGGAACACCTCCAGGAACTTAAAGTGGAAGACCCCGTGAAGGCGATCAAAGAAGTGCTCTCGATCGGCGGCCCAGGGAATCTCCAGCTTGACTCCTACAAATTGAGCAAGGAATTGTAACGTCAGGCAAGTCTAGACGGCCGTTCTATTTGGATATACCTTGTGAAAGGAAGGTGGTTCTTTGAAGTGGTGAGTTTATAAAAAGGCCGAAAATTATTGGTAAACAAGTCAATGAAAAAAGTTATTTGTGGTATAGCGGTGCTCATACTTGGCATGCAGAGCGGGTTGGTAAAGGCCCAAACGGTTACTTCGGGAGTGAGGTCCCTGAGTGCTACTGAGGCCGCCGCCTTGCAGGCTCAGATCACTGCACTCAAGGCCACAGTTGCGGAACTCGAAGCCAAAGTGGCTGCGAAACGTGCGCTCGAAGCTGCCGCGGCGCTTGTCTCTCAAGTAAAGAATAAACTTGCGGATCCTGCGGTTACGGCGGAGGAGAAGGCGACAATCGGTGTAGGACTTATGGGTCTTAGTACGCAACTCATGGCGGTGCAAGAAACCTTGACCCCTGTTGCTGCGAAGAAAGCGATGGTAGCGGTAACTCCGACGATCGAGCTCAATGTGCAACCCGTAGTGGTGAAGTCGGAAGAGGCTGAGAAACCAGCGGCAGTCGCCGCAGTGGCGGAAAGTAAATCAGGAAAGTCCGTTGAAGAGATTGTCGCGAAAGACAAACAAACTGCCTCGATTGCCGGAAAGACGAATTGGCATGGAATGATCGCAATAGTGGTACTCATAGGACTCTTCGCATTTATTCTTTGGAAAAGAGAGAGAAAATCGAATCCATTGCCGCAGTCTTAATCCGAAGACGCTTAGTCAAAAGCCCCTCGAAAGGGGCTTTTGTATTTTCTTTCGCTAAGAATTTTCTCGTCCATCCGCTGCTGATGTGTGGAGTTCTTCGGCCAGTGCGACGAGAATGCCTTCGGGGCCGCGCAGATAACAAAGTCGGTACAGGTTCTCATACTGTACCACCTCGCCAACAAGTTTTGCCCCATGCTTCTGCAGCCGAGTAATGGTGTCATCTATGTCACTCACCGCAAACATTACACGCAGGTAGCCCAGAGCGTTCACGGGGGCATTTCGGTGATCGGCAACGGTAGGCGGAGTGAGAAATCGCGATAACTCGAGCCGGCTGTGCCCGTCGGGGGTGATCATCATAGCGATTTCGACACGCTGGTTGCTGAGTCCGGTAATGCGTCCAGCCCATTCTCCTTCGACCATAGTTCGTCCTTCGAGCTTGAGGCCAAGCTCGGTGAAGAAAGAAACTGCGGCATCGAGGGATTCGACCACGATGCCTACGTTGTCCATTCTCAGTAATGCGTTTTTTGCCATAGTTATAAAATTATTCTCATTATCATAAGTCATTGCGAGAATCGAGGAAAACCGTACAATTGCACTCAATGCGCCACGAGTTCGAAAAAACAATAGTGATGTCGTTAGGGGGTTCGATTGCATTTGCGGATGGGATCAACGCCGAATTCCTCCGAGAATTCCGGAAACTTATCGAGAGCCTCACAAAAAAAGGAAAGAAGTTTGTCATTGTGGTCGGCGGAGGAGGAATTTGTCGCACATATCAACGCGGAGCGGAGGAGATAGCACCCATTACAGACGAAGACAAAGATTGGATTGGGATTTACTCCACTCGCCTCAATGCTTCAGTGGTGCGAAGTGCATTTGGAAAGCGCGCGCATCCACTCCTTCTTGAAGAGCCTCGAAAACTGAAAAAGCTTTCGCGCCCCGTAACTTTGTCCGGCGGATGGAAGCCGGGCTGGTCCACGGACTTTATGGCCACCCAGCTCGCCGCGGATTTTGGTGCGAAAGAAGTGGTAAACATTGGGAAGCCGAGATTTGTGTACGATAAAAATCCTGATGCACATAAGGATGCGAAGCCTTTCGAAGAATTGCGATGGAAAGACTATCGAGGTATGGTGCCTAAAAAATGGACTCCGGGATTCCATGCGCCTGTGGACCCTATCGCCGCGAAGTTTTCCGAATCCAAAGGAATGACAATGTTTGTAGTGGGGCCAAGCCTGGAAAATTTGGCTTCCTTATTGAAAGGGGAGGAGTTCGAGGGTACAATCATCCGGTAAAACTTGGAGGGGTCGCATAGTGGTCTAGTGCACCGTCTTGGAAAGGCGGCATACCGCAAGGTATCGAGAGTTCGAATCTCTCCCCCTCCGCCAATAGAAAAGATGTTATAATTAAACTGCCAAAGAATTTGAAAACAAATCGGCTCGAACCATATTTTGTAAGGGCAAAAGAAATTTTTATCAATTTTATTAAGTCGAAATAAATAAATTTTAGTAACAAAAACACTATGAATAAGAAAGGTTTTGCAAACATAATTTTAATAATTTTAGTTGTTATCCTCGCTGGGACAACTGGATATTTTGCTTTACGCAAACCGACGACAGAACCTGCCACTTCTCCCGTTATTACCGATAATGATAATGAACCAATTACTCCAGTTACGTCTACGCCAACTAACCCTAATCAGACACCTCCAGTTCAAACTATTAACTCTGGATGGAAAAAATATACTGATGCTCAACTTGCGTTTGAATACCCACCTATAGTTTCTGTGGAACGCAACGGTGAAGCCGTTAACTTAGATCACTCCATTGCTTACAAGCATTCTGATGTGTGCGATTTTAAGGGCGACGCTCCTCCACTCGAGAGACTGAACGATTTTGGTGTTTCAATTAAACTCATCAACCAGAATCTAAAAACTTTTGTGCAGGGTAGCCAATACCCTGGATGGGATTATGTCTCCGCTAATCCTTTTACACTCGGCTCGTGGAGCGGATATAAAATTATGCAAGGAATAGAAGGTTGCGGATCATATGTTTACTATCTAACTATTTCTTCCAATAAAACATTGGTTATTACTCGCTCTCTTATTACCGAACTTAGCTCCGCGGTTACAGATAATCAAAAGTATCTCGCTTTGCCAGGAATTATTTCTCCGAATCAAGAAGAAGAATTTTTTACAAAAATTCTTCTTTCACTCAAAGTGAAATAGATCTGATTTATTTGCCACCAAAGAAAAACTTGAAATTGTTAATGTGCGGCGGAGCCGCTCCGAATTTATTCACTCCCATTTTCTGAGCCGCGCGAAGCGCGGCGGATGAATGGGCGGGGAGATATGCACGCCGCCAAGCGGCGAAATGGAAGGGGGCGGCGCAGAGCAAACCGAAAAGACGCGAGGGATGGGCTGCTTGTTTCAAATCCAAAATCCATTCCCGCAGGGGTTCGACCCGATTCTTTCTCCCGCGTTCAACCTGAAGGTGAAGGAAGCGGTGTACAAGGGAAGGATATAAGATAAACCCTGTAAAATTTGGTTATCAATAAGAGAAGAGATTACAGAGACAAAATGAATGGTGCGCCAGCTAACGCTGGCATGAATTTGGCCGCCAGCCGAAGCGAGGGCGCGGCGAGCAAACTCCGTTCGAGCTATTTTAAGAATACACCGCAAATTGAATAAGCATTGCGCCGATCGGGGCGAGGATCGAGAGTACGATTCCCGCAAGCATCGCCCAGCCGCTGCGTGAATCGTGTTCATCGCCGCCAAACCACGTGGACCACATAAACATGTCGGCAAGCATGGAAATAATTCCCGCGAGAATCACTGCCATAGTGGAGACGAGAATGTCTCGGTTCGCAATGTGCGAGAGTTCGTGCGCGAGCACGCCCTCGAGTTCTTCGGGCGAGAGTTTTTGGAGAATTCCCTGCGTAACGGCGACCGCCGAGTGCTGCGGATTTCGCCCGGTCGCAAACGCGTTGATTTGCATATCGGGAGTGATGTAGAGCGCAGGCTGTGGAAGATTCGCGGCCTTCGCGAGTCGCGCCACCATATCCCAAAGCTCCGGATTATCTTCGCGTTGCACCGGCCTGGCTTTCGCAAAAGAAAGGGCGATCTTATCCGAGAACCAGTAACTGATAAGGCTCATCCCCACGCTAAACACCGTGGCATAAAGTAAAATATTCCGGTTTCCGAAGGCATACTAAAACACCCACCCCCACCCGATGACGACGATAAAAAACCCCGCAAAGAGCATATACGTCCGCCAAAGATTTTGATTTTTGTATTCCGAAATGTTCATGGGTTTATTTGAAATTTGAGCTTTGAAATTTGGATTTTATAGCCTATAATTATCCTAATTAAAAGTCGTCAGTACGTAAAGTAATGTAAAATAAAAAATATGAAGAAGGGATGGTGGATTTTGATAGCAGTCGTAGTGGTGGTGCTCCTTTGGGGAGTAGGTACCTACAACTCGCTCGTAGGGAAGAACGAGGCAATTAACGGCCAGTGGGCGCAGGTTGAAACGCAATATCAGCGCCGTTTTGATTTAATCCCGAACCTCGTGGAATCCGTGAAGGGTACGATGAAGCAGGAACAGGCCGTATTCAATGCGATCGCAGAAGCGCGCACCCGCTACGCGGGAGCGGGAACCGTAGATGCGAAGGCGAAAGCCGCGGGCGAGGTGGAAAGCGCCTTGGCCCGGCTCCTCGTCGTGATGGAGAATTATCCGCAGCTCAAATCCGCGGAGAACGTGCAGACTCTGATGGCACAGATCGAAGGGACGGAGAACCGGATCGGCACGGAACGCGGTCGCTTCAATGACGCCGTACGCAGCTTGAACACTTCAGTAAAAACCTTCCCCACGAATATCGTGGCTCGTCTGGGTGGCTTCAGTGAGCGCACCTACTTCGAATCTGTAGAAGGCGCAGAGACTGCTCCTTCAGTCAAATTCTAGAAAATAGAAAATAGAAAGTAGAAAGTAGAATTGATGAAAAAGTTTTCAGTATTCCTGCTACTTGCTACATGCTACTCGCTACTTGCTGCGCCTTCGGTGAAGGCGCATGTAGAATTTCCCGCGCCGTCCGGATTCGTGAATGATTACGCTAATCTTCTCGATGCAGCTTCAAAGAACTCTCTCGAAATTAAACTTTCGAATTTCGCCAAAGAATCCGGCCATGAGATTGCGCTCGCGTTAGTACCGAATTTAGGCGGCGATACCGTAGAGGAATATGCAGTGGATCTTTTCGAGGCGTGGAAAGTAGGGAAGCAAGGACTCGATAACGGGGTGCTCGTGGTGGTCTCCCGCGATGATCGAAAAGTTCGTATCGAAGTGGGATATGGGCTCGAAGGTGCGCTCACGGATGCGCAAAGTTACTGGATTATTCAGAACGAAGCTCTACCCGCGTTTCGCGAAGGGAACTATGCGACAGGATTAGAACGCACGACGGACAAAATCATTGCCGCGGTAAAAGGAGAGGTACTCCCCACGGCCACCAAAGGAAGAGGTCCTAATCCGGAAATATTCGTAGATTGGTTTTGGGTTATCCTCACGATTCCAATGTGGATCGCGAGTATTTTGAGCCGCTCCAAATCCTGGTGGTTAGGAGGTGTAATCGGGGGAGTGCTCGGAGTGGCACTTGGGTTATTTTTCGGCTTTGTCTATGCAGGAATATTGGCAATCGCAATCCTTACTCCTTTGGGGCTTCTTTTCGACTACATCGTCTCGCACGCATACCAGCACAGTGTGGCAACGGGACACAAGCCGCCGTGGTGGATTGGTGGCGGAGGAAGGGGAGGGAGATGGGGAGGCGGGGGCTTCGGGGGGTTCGGTGGCGGCCGCTCTGGCGGCGGAGGGGCAAGCGGCGGATGGTAGGTGCTCGACATGCATTGCGGAGGGACGCTGTCTGCGGCTGCTGCCACAGCGCTCTCCTCTCGGACCGTCGTCCTGCGAGACGCCCTGTGCAACGCATGTCTTCGCTGGTTGTGATAAAATTACAATAATTAATCCTCAATAATTGCACAATTTGATGCATCGGCTGCAGAATGCCGATTTGGGTCTGTTATTCGTGCGGGTAGCGGTGGGGATCGTGTTTATGAACGCCGGGTGGATGAAGCTTACGAGCATGGCTATGGTGGTGACTGGTCTCGGGCCGGATTCTAGGTTTCTTCTATTTTCTATTTTCTAATTTCTAGTGCATGGAAAAGGACACATACTTCGTAGCCGTAAAGGTGTTTCTCGAGCACGATGGGAAGCTCCTTATTGTGAAGGATAATTTTGGCGATTGGGATTTACCGGGCGGACGACTCCTGCCGGGTGAATTCGAAACACCGCTCGAAGAAGTAGTGAAGCGCAAACTCGCGGAAGAATTGGGAAGTGAAGTCCAATATGTGTTAGGAAAACCGGTAGTCTACATGCGCCATGAACGGAAAGAAGCTGCCCCGGGGAATCCCACGGTACGAATCTTCGCGTTGGGCTACAAAGCTGCATTCGAAGGAGGCGATATCCGGCTTTCCGCGCGGCACCCCGAAATGCAATGGGTGGATAAGCACACCTTTAAACCCGAAGCTTACTTCACGGGCGGTTGGTTAAAAGGAGTACAGGAATATCTCGCGCTTCCATGAGAGCTCAATTCACCATTGCCGCGTTCGGAATTATTTTTGACGAAGAAAAAAGAGTGTTGCTTTGCCATCGGCGCGATTATGATTTATGGAATTTGCCCGGCGGGGGAATGGAAGAAGGGGAGACGCCGTGGGACTGTGCGAAGTGGGAAGTGAGAGAAGAAACAGGTTTAGAAGTAGAAATTGTAAAGCTCTTGGGTGTGTACGGAAAACCTGAAAAGAATGACGTAATATTCTCTTTCCTATGTAGACGAGTAGCGGGAGAAATAAAGCCCACTGAGGAAATGGACGAGTTCGGCTACTTTAAACTCGAAGAAATTCCAAAGAATACCTCCCCGAAACAATTAGAGCGAATTAAGGATGCACTGCAAAATTTGCCCGAAGCAGTATATAAGGCTCAAATCGGCAAATCTTCAATTGAGCTTATTAAAGAGGGCAAGCTGTAAAATTCTCCATAACTTCATCCAAAGCCCTTACGATTGTGAATGATGGTTCTGGAATTGCGACGCGAAGCGTAATTCGCAATTCGTTATTCGTAATTCGTTGGATATTCTATTTTCTACTTTCTAACTTCTACTTTCTATCCATATGCTTGAACAAGCCGAGGGCTGGATCAAAGAGTTAGAAAAAGAAGGATTCTCAAACGTGCGCGTGGTTCCTATTGCTCCGGGATTCGAAGCGGGAGAACATACGCATCCGGATCACACGGTGCACATTATTTTGAGTGGTGAACTCACGATCACCGATGAGGAGGGTTCGAAGACTTTTCGCACAGGCGACAGGGTGGAATTTAAAGCCGGGACCACGCATAAGGCAAAGGGCGGCGTCACCGAAGGAAGTATGATCGTGGGAACGAAACGATCCTACGAAGCAGCATGATAGTATATATAAAGTCGAAGCGAAATTATTAATTCGCTTTTCATAATTCAATGAACAAAAACAAAGTAACCAATTTCGAAGTTCCCATCTCGGATTTCAAAAAAGCAAAGGATTTTTACGGGAAAGTGTTTGATTGGGAATTCAAAGATTGGGGAGACGAGGGATTCGAGGCGCGTACGACTGCCTCGGATAACGATGGCCATCCCACGGAACCCGGCGGTATTAATGGTGGATTTTATAAAAGGAAATCTCCAAATGATCGCCCTTCGATGGTAATACAGACAGACTCGATAGACGAAACCATAAAAAAGATCGAGCAGGCGGGTGGAAAAGTCACGGCGCCGAAGCATAAACTCGGTGAGTGGGGATTCATGGCCGATTTCACCGACCCCGAGGGTAATGAGTTTGCGTTGTGGGAAAGCGCGAAAAAATAGTCGAACCTAAGTAGATATTCTACTTTCTACTTTCTATTTCTAATTTCTAATCAATGTATGTAGACGGCTTTGTGTTAGTGGTTCCAAAAAAGAATGTGGCAACGTATCGCAAGATGGCAAAAGAGGGAGCGAAAATGTGGAAGAAGCACGGCGCTTTGGATTATAAGGAATGCATGGGCGATGATCTGCGTCCAGACATGAAAGGAATGCCCGCGCTTCAGTTTCCTAAAATGGCAAAGTCGAAAAGTAACGAAACGGTGTGGTTCTCATATATCGTCTACAAATCCCGCGCCCACCGCGATCAGGTGAACAAAAAAGTGATGGCGGAAATGGAGGAGCATTACAATGACAAGAATATGCCGGAGATGCCCTTCGATATAAAACGCATGGCCTACGGAGGTTTCAAAGTAATCGTCGACGGCAAGTAGTCGTATTTTCTACTTTCTAATTTCTATCCATATGTCTAATAGGGTTGTGCATTTCGAAATCCAAGCGGACGACGTCTCTCGCGCCAAAAAATTCTACGGTGACGTGTTCGATTGGGAATTTACGGATTGGAGCAAAGTGGCGGGATCGGAATACTGGGGGATTATGACAGCGCCCAAAGAGAGCAAAGAGCTCGGGATCAACGGCGGGCTTCTAAAGCGCCCGTGTCCCGCGCCGGCCTTGGAGCAGGGGACGAACGCTTACGCGTGTACGGTGCAAGTAGAGAACTTCGACGAGATTGCGAAAAAGATCGAGCAAGCGGGAGGTAAGGTGGCAATGCCGAAGTTCGCCTTGGGCGGCATGGCCTGGCAAGGGTACTTTATCGATACTGAGGGCAACACGTTCGGCATTCACCAGCCTGATCCGAACGCCAAGTAATTCTGTTCATTACTCCTCCTTTTGAGTAGAATAGGGAGGAATGAAAAAGCTTCGCGCACTGCAGCGAGAATATTTCCACGCTCTCCGAGTAGGGTGGTTTTTGGCGTTGCGTCAGATTAAGCGCTCCGGGAAAGGCACGACCGCCCTCATTATTTTCATAATGGTGCTTACGTTCCTGAACCTCGTCGTGGTCTCGGGCCTGCTTTTGGGACTCATCACGGGTTCTTTCGTGCAGTTTCGCGATGCATATTCCGGCGAGGTGATCATCACTGCGGCGGAGGGGATGGATCATATCGAAAACTCGCCCGCGCTTGTGAACTTCCTCGAAAGCCATCCGAAAGTGGAAGCTTTTTCTCCGCGATATGGCGCGGGAGTGACGGTCTTGGGGACCTTGACGCGGCTTCCGGAGAAAAATGAACGGCCGAATCAGCTCTCGATGAGAGTGATGGGTATCGATGTCGAGCGGGAAGAAGTGGTGACGGGCTTTTCCCGATTCTTGAAATACGGAGAGCATCTCGCCCCGGGAGAAGAAGGATACATGCTCATAGGCGCGAACCTGCTCAAAAAATATTCCGCCTTCGCCGATGCGAACATTCCGGGACTCGATCTTTTGGACGACGTGGATGTGGGGAGCCGTGTGCGGATGACCTTGTCCCGCAAAGATGGGGGAATAGTGCGGAAGGATTTTATTATCAAAGGCATCGTGAAGAGCAAGGTGGATGAAATTTCGACGCGCATGTTCATCTCGAATCAGGAACTGCGGCGTCTCCTCCCTATAAATAAGGAACAGCTTCAGGAAATTGCGGTGCGCACGGATCTGGAATACGCCCCGCGGCTCGTCGAAGAAATCAAAACCTTCATGGGTTCCTATGCGGCGCGCGTGCAGACCTCGGATGAAGCGATCCCTTCTTTCCTGCGCGACATAGAAACCACCTTCGGCGTGTTGGGAAATGCTCTTTCCTCGATCGGCGTGGTCGTGGCGAGCATCACGGTGTTTATCGTAATTTTCATTAACGCGGTCACGAAAAGAAAGTTTATAGGCATCATGAAGGGGATTGGAGTGAGTCCCCGCGCCATCGAACTCTCCTACGTGTTCCAAGCGTTCTTTTATGGATTCTTCGGTTGCTTGATCGGGGTGCTGCTCACCTTCGGTTTCTTGGAGCCCTATTTTGCGGCGAACCCCATCGACTTTCCGTTCTCCGATGGCATTCTCGTGGTTACTCCCACGGGGGCCGCGCTGCGCGTCGCGATCCTTATGGCCGTAACCCTTTTTGCAGGCTATCTCCCTGCGAAACTCATTGTCCGTCGGAATACGCTCGATGCCATTTTAGGCAGATAATCACATGATAAAGAGTCATAAGCTGGTAAAGGCATACGGAGAGGGCGAGCTTCAGCTCACGGTGCTCAAAAGTTTGAATGTAGAAATTGAAGATGGTGAATTCCTTGCGATCGTGGGCCCGTCGGGCGCGGGGAAGTCCACGCTCTTGTATCAGCTCTCGCTCCTCGACGAGCCGACCTCGGGGACAGTCCATTTTGACGATATCGACACGAGCCTCTTAAGTCAGGCCGAAAGAACGGCCCTCAGATTGAATCGGATGGGGTTCGTCTTCCAGGACTACGCCCTTCTTCCCGAGTTAACTGCGGAAGAAAACGTGGCGCTCCCGATGCTCATGCAGGGGATGGATAAGAAAGCGGCTTTGAAAGGCGCGGGAAAAGCGCTCGAGCGGGTGGGGCTTCTCGATAAGCGCGTGAACCTCCCGAGTCAGCTCTCCGGCGGGCAGCAGCAGCGAGTCTCGATTGCCCGCGCGATCGCGCATCACCCCCACGTCCTTTTCGCAGATGAACCCACGGCGAACCTGGATTCGACAAATGGCGAGCTCGTGATGGAAGCTTTTAAGGCGCTGCATAAAGAAGGCCAAACGATCGTGATGATAACGCACGAAGAAGAGTATGCGCGCCACGCCCGCCGCGTCCTCTCAATCAAAGACGGCCAAATTGTAGGAGACGTAAGGAAAAAATAAGCGTAATTCCTCATTCGTAATTCGTTATCCGGGAGAGTATAATGGCGAAGATCTGAGAGTTATCCTGCCCTTCTGCTTTCTACTCTAATTTCTACTTTCTACTCTCTACTTTCTATTTCTATGCGCCACATTCCCTCCGCCATGGCCACCCAGCACCCGGACAACGCCCGGGCGCCTTTTTGGGACAAGCAAGGAGATGCATTCATAAGCAGCCGCGAAGAAACGCTCGAATGCGTGAAGTGTTTTGAAGAATTGGGAGTAGGGGAGTTCATGTGGGACTGGGAGGGGAAATATGCGGATGAGGCTGTCGTAGATCGTCTTTTCGGTGAATTCCACGAATATTTTAAAAAACACAAATTAGGAAAAGATATTTTTCTTACATTCCGGATTCCGAACGTATGGAAAGAAAAAGGCCACTCCTTGCTTCGCGCGCTCATGGTGGTATTGACCGCCGAAGACTTCGCGCGAGACTTGAAGTTTCACGTCCCCCCGCTCTTCGAACTCATTCTGCCGATGACCGAAAAACCCGAAGAGTTAATGTACATAAAAAGTTCTTTCCGCAAACTCGCGCGTTTCAAGACGGAGACCTTCAATCACCGGAGCGGGGTAAACATGGAACAGCTAGACATGATTCCGCTCGTCGAAAACGTGGAGCGTCAGCTCGGCGTGGGCTCGCTTCTCGCGCGCTACATCGATCTTCACAAAAAAGAATTCAAATCCAAGCCCGTATATATCCGGCCGTTCCTTGCGCGTTCCGATCCCGCGCTTGTATCGGGAATTGTCTCGACGGTGCTCGCGAACAAAATCGCTCTTTCAGATATCCGCGAAGTGGGGGAGAGGGAAAAGGTGCGGATGTTCCCGATCTTGGGGGCGGGCAGCCTGCCGTTCCGCGGGGGATTGAATCCCGATGCGATCGACTCCTTTGCGTCGGAATATAAAGGCGTGCGCACGGTGACGATTCAATCCGCCTTTCGCTACGATTATAACTTCGAAGCTGCCGCCGCTGCGGTAGAAAAATTGAATACTCTTTTGCCGAAATCCGCTCCCGGCTCCGTCTCCGAAAAAGACCGCGCCGTGCTCCTTTCCATTATTAAACAGTTCGAAGCCTCCTATGCGCACACGCTCCAAAGTATTGCGGGGGACATGGAGCAGTTCTTTCGGGCGGTCCCGCGTCGCCGGGAACGTCGCCAGCACATTGGTCTTTTGCGGTACGCGCGCCAAATGGGGAAACTCGAACTCCCGCGTGCGATCAACTTTACCGCCGCGTTCTATTCGATTGGCATCCCGCCGGAATTTTTAGGCCTTCGCGCCTTGAAAGACTTATCTCCCGAAGCGATGAAGCTTCTCTTCCGGTATTACCGCAATATAGAAGCCGATCTGAAGACCGCCGGGGCTTTCGTGAATAAGGAAAATTTGAAGCGGCTTATTAAACAAAACCCCGCGTGGGCGCGGGTGGAAGAAGATTTGGGAGTGGTGGAGTCGATATTCGGTTTTGAGCTCGGCCCCCGCTCGAAATCCGAACTGATGCACGAGAGGCTATCTTCGAGTGTTTTTGCTTTGCCACGCCATAGCGCCCGCCTTGCCGGAGCCTTCGGCGAAGTGCAGGCAAGCGACGGCGGGTCACGCCTCTCCGGCCTTATCACCGAAACCGGAGTTCTCCGAAAGAGCTTAGGTTAACATCAGATATTACGATGTTAAGTTGTTTGCAAAAAGCTTAACATCTCTGATATACTTGTTAAGGTATGAAATTAGGTGATTTTATACAACAACCAAAAGGTTTTAAAGCCTTCGTGCCGGGGAAATTTCCACCTGTGGAGCCTTTTGAGTTTTCTAAGTTAACCGAGCAGCTCCACGCAAAAGCCTCTCTTCTAGTGGGAAAACTGGATGGGGTAACCCAACTCTTACCCGATGTAGACCTCTTTATTTTTATGTATGCGCGCAAAGAGGCTGCTTTGTCGAGTGAAATTGAAGGAACGAAAGCGACGATGAGCGATGCGATACGCGCCGAAGTAGAGATGACAAGCGACTTGCCGAAAGACGTCGATCGCATCCTGCATTACATCAAGGCAATGAATCAGGGGTTGCATCGGTTGGAATCCCTGTCTCTTTCAAATCGCCTTATTCGAGAGGTGCATAAAACATTGTTTGAGGGTACGGGCGATGCTCCTGGAAAAACGCCGGGAGAATTCCGGACAACGCAAAACTGGATTGGAGGAGCTTCTCCGGCAACTGCGAGATTTGTGCCTCCTCCGGCTCCAGAAATGAGGAGATCTCTTTCGGATTGGGAAAGATTTTTACATGAGAAGGATAATATTACCCCTCTGATAAAAACCGCGCTGATGCATGTGCAGTTCGAAACGATCCACCCCTTCCTCGACGGAAATGGGCGCGTCGGCCGTCTTTTGATTACTTTTTATCTCTGTCATCAAGGGATTTTGGAGCGCCCAGTATTGTATATCTCCGAATTTTTCAAAAAACATCGGGAGGTGTACTTCGATTTACTCGAGGGGTATCACAATAAGGGGGAAGTGGAGCCATGGGTGAACTTCTTTTTGGAGGGAGTGGCTCATGTTGCAGAGGGTGCTGTTGCAACGGCAAAAAAGATCAATACGCTTCGCGAAGAAGATATGGCGAAGATACAAGCTATCGGAGGCCTCCGGGCAAAAAGCGGCATGATTGTGCTCCGTAAGCTCTATGAACTTCCTATTGTGAATGTTCGTAAAGTTGAAGAGTGGACGAATCTTTCTCGCCCTGCAGCAAATGGGTTAGTTGCCGCGCTTATGAAAGAGGGGATTCTAGTTCAGCGGAATCAGCGTACGAAATATGGCCGCGATTTCGAATATAAAAAATATCTGAAGCTATTCACTGACGAAACAAAATAGTTCTAAGGATATATCTTTACTATCTATTGTTATAAGCCGCCAATGCGCACGCAAGAATCTCCATCGCCCGCTTAAGCTTGGGCACGCTTAACACATAAGCAATCCGTATCTCATTCTTCCCCAATCCCGGCGTGATGTAGAAGTCCGCCATCGGAGAAACCGCCACTGTCTCTCCTTTATAGTTAAAGTCTTTGATAAGGAATTTCACGAACTCCTCCGCCGACTCCACCGGCAATCGCGCATATATATAGAAGGCTCCCTCGGGTTTGCTGCATTTGACTCCCGGAATCGCCGAAAGCGCGGCATATACGGCATCTCGCCGTTTCAAATATTCTTTCTTGAGTGAGACAGTGAGCGTGTGCGCCTCGCGGAGTAGGGGAATAAGCGCCTTCTGTTCGAGCGTCCCCACGGAGAGCCTCGCCTGCGCGAACTTCAAAACTGCTTGCATTACGGAATCGTTCAAAGACACGACCGCTCCCACCCGCGCCCCGGGAAGTGAGAACCGCTTCGAAGCGCTGTCGGTGACGATCACATGTTCTGAAGCAGACTTTTCGGAGAGAAGCGTGTGCGGCTTTCCGCTAAATCGAATTTCTCGATATGTCTCATCCGCGATAATAAATAGCCCATGTTTCTTCGCGAGCCCCACAATTGAAGAAAGTTCTTTCTCGCTCCAGAGTTTCCCCGTGGGGTTGTCTGGGTTCACGACCACAATCGCTCGCGTCTTTTTAGTAATTTTCTTCTCTATCTCGGAAACCGGGGGAAGCGCGAAGTTTTTCTCGAGGTCGAGCAAGACCGGCACGAGTTTAATTCCCGTCATTACCGAAAAGGATTTGTAGCTCACATAGACCGGTTCGAAAACAATAATCTCGTCTCCCGGGTCCGCCGCCGCCTGCATCGCAAAGAGAATTGCCTCGGCACACCCCACGGTGGGGATGATATTCTTGGGCTCAAGCGAGACGCCGAGCTTTTTGTAATACTCGATCCAAGCCTCCACATGCTCCGGAATTCCCGTACTCGGCGCATATTTCAAATTGCCTTTCGCGTGCGCCTTGATCCCCTTGTGGAACGCCGGGGGAGGGAGTATATCCGGGTCCCCGGTGTTTAGCCGGTACACATGCACGCCCCTTTTCTCCGCCTCATCCATGAGGGGCATGTATTTACGGATGGGGGAGAACATAACCTTCTCTCCGCGCTTCGAAATCCGAGGGGTCATTAGGGATTATCCTATCAGAAAAGCCAAAAACCCGCTTTTTTGCTATAGTGGATTCAATCAAATTCGAATCCCTGACGCGCAGGTGTCCAAGTTAGAATAGAAGCAAAATAAAGGGTTCTAAAGCTATAATAAATTTATGGCCAGAGAAGCATCAGTCAAAAATCTTACAAATGCGAAAAGGGCAAAAAACGATGAGTTTTATACTCAGTACATTGATATTCAGAAAGAGATTGAAAAATATTTAGATTTCAACCCTGATACATTTCGGGCTAAAGCAGTGTATTGCAACTGCGACGATCCGTTCGAGAGCAACTTCTTTCGTTATTTCGTTCTCAATTTCAACAGGTTGGGTTTGAAACAATTAATCACGACGAGCTATAAACCATCACCTATCGCTAACACGCAGCTGGGGTTATTTGGTGATGACAAAACACTTACAAAAGCAAAAGGCCGCCCAAAGGTAACTGCCAACAAATTTATTATCAACGAGGTGCACGATTGCGCAAATGGGGGCGGCAAACACGATTTTCTTCGGTTTTCGCATGAGCCGCACGGATTCGATCGCCGCCCGTGCGGTCACTCCCGTGGCAAGGCCGTCATCGACGAGAATCACGGTTCCGGCTTCGATGTCTTCGCTATACGCCCCGCTTTTATAATGCACCATGCGGCGTTCCATTTCTTCCATTTCGGCAGCGATAATGGGGTCGAGTTCTTTACGGAGAATTGCAAGAGTTTCAATCGCCTCATTATTCAAAACGATCACATCTCCGGGCGCCAAGGCTCCCACGCCGAACTCCGGGTCCGACGGCGCGCCGATCTTCCGGGCAACGACGGTGTCCAAGGGAGCTTTGAGTTTCGTAGCGGTTTCATATCCCGCGGGTGCTCCGCCGCGCGGCAGAGCCAAAATAAGGGGGCGCTCCGCCTGATAGGGGAGTAACGCTTCGGCTAATTGTTTGCCCGCATCGATCCGATCCTCGAACGTAACTCGTTTGGAAGTCATAAAAAACTTTAATTACATTTCTTTGCACGCGGCGGCGCATTCGCGGCAAGTCTTTGCACATTCCTGGCACATTCCTGCATTTGCTCATCCTTAAGGTCGAGCTTCTCGCAATCTTCGGCGCAGGCCTCGCATATCTCCGCGCACTCTTTCGCGATATGCTTCGCGTGGAGCGAGTTGCGGAGCATAAAGTTTTCACTGAGCTTGCATATCGAGGCGCAATCCTTAAGGAGCGTGAGATGCGTGGCTTCGGTATGTTTCCCGCCCATCGAAAGGCAATGACTTACGGTAGAGACGCACACTTGGTAGCACATACTGCAAAGGCGAATGCATTGTTCCAACTTTGGATCTCTGGGCATGTCCTTCCATTGTGGAGGTATTCTATGAAGTCCGAATGATTCATAATGAATTTGGCCTTTTAGAATATTGTGGGGTATGATGTACGTGCAAGTTGAAAGTAAAGATGCGTTCGTGCATGCTCGCGAACCGTTTATTTCTCCCCGAGCGCATGCGAGGGGAAGGCAACCTGGGAAATCTGCGGGAAGCCGTATGAAATAATTGACTGATTGCCGAAGGGCGATTGGGAGATTTCATGGAGCCACAAGGCTCGATTAAAACTCCTAGTCGCTTTTTGTTTTACAAACCCATGAAAAAAATACTGTGTGAGTGCGAAAAAAGAGGAATAAAAGATTCTATCGTATGCCGCAATTGCGGAATAAGCCGCGCATTTGTGCGAAAACAGGTGGCCGCCCATCCGAGACCACTCGAGGAGTTGCAGGAAGAGGAAGTGCCGCTCTTGTTTGAGGAGAAAGTGCACGAAGGCGAAAAAAAGTTCGTGCTCCAAGCGGGGAGCGAGCACTTTTTTGCCGTGGCACACCTTTTTGGCACGGTGTGGCTGGGCAGTGAAATGCTTCGCGAGCTCGAATCTATGGGTCATTCGATTCAAATTGTAAAAGGAAAGTAACGCGCTATGATGAGAGCATTCACCTATGAAAGCTCGAGAAGGATATGGTATAGCAGCAGTTATTTTTATGGTGGCGGCGCTTGTGGGGGGGCGCGGCTACAATAAATGTAGTTACGAATAGCGATCACGGCGCCTGGCTTTCTTCGTTCTTTAAGTCCTTCTCCGGACAGCCTCAAACCTATGCTCCCGTCCCAGCCTCGCGGGCGACCAGTACCCTTTCCGAAAGAAAGGAGAAATTACAACCAAACGAGGGGATGGTTATCCTCGCAGATATTGAGCGAGAACTGGGATTCGCCTCGAAGAGCGGAGGTATGCAGCAGGAGCGCTATGATTATTTTGATAACAAATTAAAAACATTAGAAGCGGCAGGGACAAATACCGCGAAAGTGCGGCAGATGTTGATGAAAGTAAAAGTGGGAAGAACGGAAAAGAACGCAGTCTCTCTCGCCGGAGAAGGCAGCGCGGTGCCGGACGGGGGATTGAGCGTCGCATGCAAACCGACAAGCGATAACCATCAGTATTACCGCACGGATCGCACCTTTGTGATCGATCCCCAGACTCCCAATACAATGTATGTAAGTGTGGAGCATAAGGGATTTTATAAAACGATAGACGGAGGCAAGACGTGGGCGCTCAAAGTAAAAGGAATTCCCGCGGACAGGAGAAAAGATAATCTTGCAAAGCCCTGTTACACGGAATACCCTGCGGCGACCATAGATCCTAATAATTCAAAGCATCTTGTACTCGCGCTTTCAGGGCCGCCCGCGCGGTTTCGAGATGGGTATACGAAGGTGGGAGGAATTGTAGAGTCCTGGGACGGGGCGGAAACATGGACCCCCCTGGTGCATGATTGGATGAATATCTACACCACAGACGTAGCAATCGATCCCAACAATTCGAAAACGCTCTACTATACGACGACGGCGGAGCCCGGAGGGTACAACGAGGTGGCGAGGAACACGACGTTTGTAACGAAAGGGCTGGTGTACAAAACGAAAGACAGTGGCAAAACGTGGGAAGAGCTTCCTACTGGTTTTACCTTCCGCACGAGTGCCACGAACATTTTTATCCATCCCGAACGTTCTGACGATATTCTGGTTACCACCTTTAAAAGCGCGCTTATGAGCGGAAACCGCAATGTGGAAAGCGTTTCCCAGATGGGCATACTCCGGTCCTTGGACGGAGGGGTGACATGGAAGGCGGTGCATTCGCTCCCGGCGGAATATGAAGCGGTTCTTTGGGCTGCGGCTTCTCGCCGCAATCCTTCCTTCGTCTTTGTTTCTCCGTGGGGACCGAATGACAAGCCTCCGAGGAGTTTTTATTCGCTTGATCGCGGAGACACGTTCTATCCTTCGAATAATTACATGCATGTGGCGGCGTATGATCCGCATGACGTCTCTTCGCGCCATATGCTTGGCTACCGGCGGCTCGATTATCTTGCGCCGACTGAAGCAAAAACTCTTTTTGAAAGTAACGACGCGGGAGCCACATGGAAACCGTTCGGAACTATTCCAAAGGAAGTGCTTGCCCAGCCGAGCTTGCTTCAGGAATTGAGTGCGATGGTGTGGCATCCGAAGGACAAAAATACCCTATTTCTGACGGGCGCTGGAGGATATATTTGGAAATCGACGGATGGCGGCGCCTCATGGCATGCGCTTGTGTCGTTCGATAAGCTTCCAGATCCCTAGAAATGAGAGTCTACGTCGCCGGAAAATTCGAAGATAAAGAAGCGGTATACGAAGCGTATCGCAAGCTTACTGCACTCGGGCATTCAGTTTCCTATGATTGGACAACTCACAAAAACATCAAACCTTATGATGAAAATAAAGAAATCGCGCGGCAATATGCGAGGAACGAAATGCAGGAATTCTTTCTTGTGATGCGTTTATATACCTCTCCGCTCCAGAGGGACACACACTTTTCATGGAGTTAGGGATGGCGATTGGTCTGCAGCGCACACGCAGAAAGCCAATCATTCTCATGGTAGGCAAGGAATCCCATTCTCCCTGGATGCTTTCTGACGAGGTAATAAGGGTGGATTCTTTAGATGAGGCATTGAAAAAAATTTAGCTACTAAAATCATGAGAACCATCGAACGCGACATCGTGGGCGCGGTAATAATCTCAAAAGACGGAAAAGTTTTCCTTGCTAAAAAGACTCCCAAGACTGGCGGCATCTACAGTGACGATTGCTGGCACGTCCCGGGTGGCGGCATTGAGCAGGGCGAATCAAAAGAAGTTGCGCTTGTTCGCGAAGTGAACGAGGAAACCGGAATCGACATCTCCTCTGCGAAAATAGAATTTATTGGAGAAGATAGAGGGGAAAGCGAGAAGACTTTGCGAGAGAGCGGTGAGCGAGTCCTGGTCAAAATGCATTTCTACAATTATAAAGCCAGCCTCAGTAAAAATTCTGAAGAAATCGAGGTGAAACTTAACGCTGAATTTTCGGAATCTCGATGGGCGACAATCGCTGATTTACCTAATCTGAAACTCACGCCTCCTTCGGTTGGCTTATTTACGCACCTCGGTTATCTCAAATAACCATGCAACCCGTCCAAATCCCTATAGGGGACGTACAACTAAACGGCACTCTCTTTTGTCCGGAGAAGCTCGAAGGCAAAGCTCCGGCTCTATTAAGCATTCATGGAGGAGGGAAGAGCAATCAGGAGAGGGCGTTTGAAATTGCGAAGCTCCTTTCTGCGATGGGAGTGATAGTGCTTACGTTTGACATGCATGGCCACGGTAAAAGCCCGGGAGAACTGCCGCAACTCTCACGGAAAGACTTTTTGGACGATTGTATAGCCGCGTATGACTTTCTTGCCGCGCAGGAAAAAGTAGCGAAAGAAGATATAACTGTACTTGGCTCGAGTTTCGGCGCGTATCTCGCCGCCTTACTCACTAAAGAAAGAGAAGTTTCTCGTCTGATCCTTCGGGTGCCTGCCGACTATCCAGATGAAGGGTTCGAGACTCCCGACGTAGAAAAAGCAGAAAAAGAGATGGGTACTTGGCTCGCACAAGCCAAAGAATGGAAAGAAACGAAAACCCTGCGCGCCCTCCATGAATTCCGAGGCAAGGTGCTCCTCATCGAATCCGAAAAAGACGAAGAGATTCCGCATCAGACTATAGAAAATTTCAAAGCTGCCGTAGAAGAAGAGGGCCAACTCACGTATGTACTTATGAAAGACGCCCCGCACAGCCTGCGCGACAAACCGGAACTCCAGCGCGAACTCGAAAAAATAGTAGTGGACTGGCTGATCAATCAATAGCGATGCGGATTCCTGCCAAATATTCGAATTTTGTGTTTGTGCTCTCGACCGCCATTTTCATGTCCTGCCTCATGTCGCTTATCGTGACGTTTGTAAACATCGGCTCGGCGCCCGATTTCTTTACGAGGTGGATCAAGGCATGGGGAGTATCATTTATTATAGGTTGGCCGGTGACTGCATTCGCCGTGCCGCTCGCAAGAAAAGTAGTGGATCGAATTACGGAATCGAGCATCTAAAACATTTCCATGCTCAAAATATACCTCGCGCGACACGGGCAAGATAAAGACAATGCAAACGGCATTGTGAATGGCCACCGAAACGAACCTCTTACGGAACTCGGTTTAGCTCAGGCGCAAGCGCTTGCGGTAAACATCCAAAAATTAGGAGTCACCTTCGATGCGGTATACAGCTCCCCCTTGGTGCGGGCGCACAAAACTGCGGAAACGGTAACGCAGGCGCTCCATCTTCCGAAACCGATTGTGCTCCCCGCTCTTATAGAGCGAGACTTTGGTGTGATGACGGGGAAACCTGTTAAAGATATTGAATCCCTCTGCGCTCCGAATATTCTTAAGACAAACCCGATAACTTACTTTTTGTCGCCCGAAGGCGCGGAAACTTTTCCGCAGGTGCTCGAGCGGGCGAGAGGTGTGTTGGAGTTGGTAAAACATTCCCACACGGCCGGGTCGGTGCTCCTCGTGACGCACGGCGATTTTGGAAAAATGCTCTTCGCCGCGTATTACGGTCTGGATTGGAAAACCGCACTCACGCAATTTCATTTCGGGAACTCCGAATTACTCCTCCTCTCGGAAGATACGCATGCGGAAGAAGCGTATATCTATAGTACGGAACAGTTCAATCATTAAAGTGCAAATTGCTATACTATAAGAAAGAGTCGAACGGAGTCTTTTCTATACAATGATTAATACTTCGCGCGTCCTGAAGGCTTCCGCGGTATGGATCAGCCTGGTCTACGCTGTATGTTATCTCGGCGTAGCGCTTTTCCCCGGAATTCGTCCCGGTTTCATGCAGTACGGTCTGCACATGGGATTGAACATGGGAGAGAATATCTTGACCCTCGGAACCTTCATTTCCGGCCTGGTGATTTGGAACGTAATTGCGTTCCTTGCGGTAGGCCTTTTCGCTTTTCTTTATAATAAAATTAAGTAAGGGATATTCATGCGAACCAAAAACGGTTTTGCTCCCGTAAGCAATCTGTTTGATTGGTTATTTATTGAGTTCTCAACCGTATGGGTGGCAGGGGTATTCGTAGACGGCTGGGCGCATATTCATATACTGGACACGCTCGATTCGTTCTTCACTCCGTGGCACGCCTTGATCTACACGGGTATCGCGTTGATAGCCCTTCTCCTTTTCGTGCAAGCGCTCCTCAATAGAAAGAAAGGCTATCCGTGGCGCCGTTCACTTCCGCGCGAATACATGTTTGCGGCGGCGGGACTTATTTTTGTCGCCGTGGGCGGTCCTGGGGATATGATCTGGCACACGCTCTTCGGCATCGAAGAGGGGGTAGAGGCGCTTCTTAGCCCCACGCACATCCTGCTTGCGATCGGGGGAGCCATGACCGTGGGAGGCCCTTTGCATGCAATCTGGTACCGCGATCGGCAGCTTCCCACGATCCACAAAATCCCAGTGATTCTCTCCTTCGCCTACATTCTTATGGCCTTGGGGTTCATGCTCCAATTTCTCCATCCCTTCAACTTCCCGTGGATGGCAGAATCCTTCCTCAGAGCGAATCCGATTGACGCGAACTACGGCGTCGGCTTAGGCATTGCGAATACGATTGTGTTCACGGGCATCTTCATGGGACTCCTCCTGGCCTCCGTGCGGCACTGGGTATTCCCGTTCGGCAGTTTCGCCGCTATTTTAGGTTTGAATGCGTTGGCGCTCACCCTCATGCACGGGGAATATTACTTCTTCATCTCCTCGGCCATAGTGGGAGGCCTTTTTATCGATTGCCTTTATAAGTCATTATGTTCTCTGGAACTCAAAGAAAAGCATATTCGATTTTTTGGCATATTGGCCCCAGTGGCCCTTTTCACTACCTATGCCGCGAGCATTCTCATCATGGATATGAGCCCCTGGTCCATGCATATGTGGGGCGGAATGGTAGTGATCGCCGGAATTACCGGCTACCTTTTGACGTATCTCGTGATCCCTCCGGGAGACGGAAAGCCGCGTCCGAGAGTAAAAACCGTCGAAGTATAGGTGTGCTACAATAGGTTTTTATGTATTCGACTCTCGATCTGATTCGGGATTTTTGGGGCTACGTAAAACCCTACCAAACCAAATTCTGGTGGGGAACTTTTTTGCGCGTAGCGGGAGACACGATTTGGCTCTATCAAGCGTATGCGTTGGCGGATCTCGTCAACTTTTTCATGCGGTATCAGCCGGGGGATTCTTTGACGCATGTATACGTAGTGCTCTCGCTTATGGCCCTTTCCGCACTTCTTCGGTTTGGAGGCATATATGTTGCTAAGACATTCTGTTACGGCCTGGGTGAGAGGATTCTCCTCGACGCAGAACTTAAGGCGGTGAGACATCTCTTCCTCCTGGATATTTCCTGGCATGAAAAAGAGAATGCCGGCAACAAATTCAAACGAGTGGATAGGGGAGCCTCGAGTCTCGATAAAATCATGCAGATGTGGATCACGAATTTTTTGGAGATCGGGGTGAACTTTGTGGGAGTGATATTTATTATCGCGGCTTTCGATAAATACATCGCCGGGGCGATGGTCGTGTATCTTATCTCGTTCTACGTTCTCGCGAGATTCCATGTGAAACGGGCAGTCAAGGCTGCCGACGTAGTGAATGTGAAAGAAGAAGAGCAAAGCGGTCTTATCTTCGAGGCGATTAACAATATTCGGAGCATCAAAGTGATGTCGATGGCGCCGAAACTTATGCGGGTTCTTACGGAGGCCGCCGCGAGCTTGTTCGAAGCCGTGAAGGTGAGGCTTTTCTGGTTTTTGAGCGGCAGCGCCATTCGAGATTTCTACACGCATGTGTTTCGGGTGGGGCTTTTGATATTCGTGATTTGGGGAATAGTAGAGGGAAGATATGAAGTGGGTTTCTTGGTGCTTTTGGATGGCTACTTCAAGAACATCGTAATGTCGATTCGGGAACTCACAGATATCTCCCAAAATTTCGCAGTAGCGAAGCATCGGGTCGCGCGTATGCAGGAAATAATAAATAAGCCGGTCACGATCGATCGTGAAGAAGGAAAAGTGCTTTTCCCTGCGGATTGGAAATCCATTTCACTCAAAAATGTTTCCTTCTCATACGGCAAACAGCCGGCGTTAAAAGGAATCTCCTTCGAGATACAGAGGGGAGAACGAGTGGGAATTGTAGGCCTCTCGGGAGCGGGCAAGTCCACTCTTTTCAAGTTGTTGCTCAAAGAGCATGAATCATACTCGGGAGAAATCGCGATAGGGGGCACGCCGCTTCGCAATATCAGCAAAAAAGACTACTTCAATCACTTGGCCGTGGTGCTTCAAGACACCGAACTCTTCAATGCGTCGCTTCGCAATAACATCACAATTACGAATGACAAAGAAGAGAAGAATGAAGGTTTGCTCAAAAAAGCACTCACGATCGCGCATGTGAAAGACTTTATGAAAAAGCTGCCCGACGGCGTGCATTCCATAATTGGCGAGAAAGGCATCAAGCTTTCGGGAGGAGAGAAGCAGCGCGTAGGAATTGCTCGGGCAGTCTTCAAAAACCCCCAGATTCTCCTCTTGGATGAGGCCACGTCTCACTTGGACATTGAATCCGAAGAGAAAATCCGCGAATCCCTTCACGAATTCTTCCAAAGCGTAACCGCGATCGTAATCGCGCATCGCCTCACGACCATCAAAGAAATGGATCGCATTATCGTGATCGAGGGCGGCAAAATCGTGGAATCGGGGAGTTTTGAAGAACTCCAAAAGCAGAAAGGCAGATTCGCCGAACTTTGGGAAAAGCAGAAACTATGACCCTCGAAGAATTCGAGAAAATAGTCGCCGAGGAAGCGGATAAAATTCCCGAAAAGTTCCTCAAGCGGCTGAAGAATATCGTGTTTGTGGTGGAGGAAGAGCCGAGCAAAGAACTTCTCGAAGATATGGAAATCCCGGAAGGAGAAAAACTTCTCGGTCTATTCGAGGGAGCGAACTTGGGGGAGCAAGGCGCAGGCCCATGGGAGATGCCCGGCAGAATTGTGATATTCAAAGCCTCGACCGGAGAAGAAGCCGGAGAAACAGGGGAAGCGGTGCGAAGCATCGTGAGAGATACGATTTGGCATGAGGTGGCGCACTATTTAGGCATGGACGAACTCGAAGTGTCCCAAGCAGAAGAGCGTAGAGAGAAGAGAAGGCCAAATTCAGCATAACTCCATCTGCATTGACGTAATCTCAAAGATTATTCGTAGGGGTTGACGGGAGAATTGAGGAGAGTACTTTATAAAAGACGATGAACCCGTGAGAGATATAAAACGGGATTCCAGATGAGAAATAAAAAACGATAATGTCTATGGTAAAAATCGCAAAGTCGTTAAGTTCTAAATCTCTAACGGGATGAAAATTTATTTCGTAGCAGCCATCCGTGGAGGCAGGGGGGACCGGGAATGGTATCTCCAGATTATTCCGCTGCTCGAGCAGTATGGAGAAGTAGTGACGGAGCATATCGGCACGAATCGTTTTACCGAAGAAGGAGAGGAATCGCCTGAGGTAAGCGATGAAGAAATCTTCGAGCGGGACATGCGCTGGATCAAAGAAGCAGATGTAATTGTCGCGGAAGTTACGACCGCGAGCTTGGGGGTAGGCTATGAACTTCACGAAGCGGAGAATTTGAATAAACGCATTTTATGCCTCTACCGTGAACACGATGATCGAAACCTCTCGCCTATGATCGCAGGCAATCCTAACCTTCGCGTAGCGCCGTATGTGGTCATAGAGGACGTAAAGAAGATATTCGAAGAATTTTTCAGCGAAAAGCCTAGCCGTCCCCGCAAAGCTGCCGCCAAACGATAAAAATGATTTCTCATAACGAGATCCCTCCGCACGCCAAATATGTCTTTAAGGGCAAGTTGTTTGATGTGTGGCAATGGGAGCAAAAATTGTATGATGGGAGTATCAAAACATTTGAACGAGTTTGGCGGCCCAACACCGTATTAATAATTGGAACGGTGGGAGATAAAATTCTTATCCAAACCGAAGAGCAGCCGGATAGAGAAGAGCCTTTCGAATCCCTTCCGGGAGGCAGACCCGACGGGGAAGAGGAGCCGTTAGTGACCGCCAAGCGTGAGCTCTTGGAAGAAACCGGATATAGTTCAGACGACTGGGAGTTGTGGAATGCGCGGAGACCCGTCGGTAAGATGGAATGGACGGTGTACACCTATATTGCCCGAGGCTGCATGAAAAAACAGGAACCAACTCTCGATGCGGGAGAAAAGATAAAAAGCCGTTTAATAAGCCTGGAGGAATTTTTAGAGCTCGCCGACGACCCTACGTTCCAAGAAAGAGATATGAAATTGGATTTATTGCGGGCGAAGCTCGATCCTCAAGCGAAAGAATCTCTTCGCAAACTCTTTTTTAAGAGCTAATTTTTATACCACCCGCGTTTCTTCACCTCGTGCATGAGTACGAGCAATCCCGCCATGACGAGCGTGATGTTTTTGACCACGAATTCTCCGGAGAGGGAAAGAACGGGGAAGTAGGGGGAGAAAATAACCTCCGGCCCCATGATGAAGGTGAGAAAGGTCCCCGCGAGGTGTCCAAGGAGAAGGAGATGGGTGAGGAAAAGAAAATGATTCAGAAGAAGGAGCATCCCAATCCCTGCTTCAAAACTTCCGAGCAATATGAGACCCGTGCCGCTCGCAAGAAACGGAGTCACGGAGTGGATAAGATCGAATACGGGGTTGAATCCCGCTATTTTTAAAATTCCAAACCAAATAAAAATAATGCCCAGCGTCCACCGTAAAATAGTGACGAGCCTCTCTTCGGGGAAAAGCCTATGAAGAAAGGACTCCATATTTAAAGAGTATTTTTTTCCTGAGCAGGCAAATCCGACTCAACCTCACGAGGAGATGCAGAGGGCATGTCGCTAAGCATTAACTCTTCCGAGGACCGTCTAAGAAGCAAGTGAATTATTCCCGCAGAAGCGATTCCGATTGCAGCTCCACCCACCACATCCATCGGCCAGTGTACGCCTGCGGCAATGCGGGCAAAGCCGTTTATGATCGCGAAAATAAAGAACCAGATTCCCCATTTTCGATTCCGAAGAAAGAGCACTGTGGCCAGGGCAAAATAGAATGTTGCATGACCGGAAGGAAAGGAATTCCCCAGCGTCTCGGGTACAAGGGGGATAACCTGCCAAACCTCAAAAGGCCGGGCGACATGATGAAAAAATCGTATACCTTCGGTAACAAGACCGCGCGAGACAAGAATCGCAAGCGCCGCTTCTATGAAAATAAAGAGGCGCCGCCGCCGACCATGTTCGGCAAGAAGAAATCCTAGGAAGGAAAGTATAAGAATGTAGGGGAGATATTTAGAGAAAAAAATAATTTCCCAATCGAGGAAGCTGTTTTTCAAACTGAAGCTCCAAAGCCATTCGGCGAACAGCGTGTTGAATTCCATGGACGTTAGAAAAAGAATAACAAAGCGAGACAAGAATCGCAAGCGCCGCTTCTATGAAAATAAAGAGGCGCCGCCGCCGACCATAAAAGCCGCTATGTTCTAGCGGCTTTCGTGTGCGAGAAGAGGGTTATCGGCGGACGAAGGGCAGAAGCGAAAGAAAACGTGCCCGTTTTATCGCTTCGGACAATTTCCGCTGGTGTGAAGCGCAGATTCCGGTGTGCTTCGGGTCGATGATCTTCGCTTGGCTTGAGATAAAGCGCTTCAAAAGGTCGACTTCTTTATAGTCGATATTGGTAAGGTTTTGCGAACAGAAAAAACACTGTTGAGGCATGGGAAGTTTATAGCTTTTTTACCTGCAGGGAGTCAAGTTCGACTGCGGTGTCCCGTCCGAAGATGGGCACCATTACTTTTACGCGGTTTCTGGTTTCATCCACTTCCGATACCTTCCCGTCATATTCTTTGAAAGGCCCGTCGATGATCTTTACCAAATCTCCCACCTTCAAATCGAGGGTGAATTTGTTCTCATCCTGTCCGATGCGCGAGAGTAAGGATTCCACTTCCGCCTTGGAAAGGGGGGTTGGTTTCGTGTTGTCAGGACCCACAAAGCCCGTAACGCGTGGAGTATTCCGTACCACATACCACGAGTCTTCGGTAAGGATCATCTCTACGAGCACATAGCCGGGATAAATCTTCTCTTCGATAGTTTGCCGGCGGCCGCTCTTTACGCGAATCCGCTTTTCTTTGGGCACGATCACGTTGAAGATTTTGTCTCCCATCGCCAAGGACTCGATACGCTGCTTAAGGTAGCGAGCTACGGCCTCCTCGTATCCGGAGTAGGTTTGTACGGCATACCAATCCCGCTGGCCGTTATCCTGTTGCGCTTCGAGTTTCTTAGTCATTAGCGGGTAATAAGGGTTCGAATAAGGGTGCTAAAAGCAGAGTCAAAGGCTCCTAAAAAGATAGAAAGGGCCAATGAAATGCCGATAACAATAGTAGTGAGGCGAATTGCTTCTTGTCGCGTGGGCCAATTCACATGCTGAAGCTCTTCGCGAGATTCTTTAAAAAATTTTTTGGTCTTGGAAAACATACGAATACTGTGATGGGCGAACCCGTTGCTCAATAAAATAGTATAAACAGTTCGGTTCTTTATACCAGACTCATGCTAAAAGCGCAAGAGCTTATGCTTAGGGCTCCATCCTCTTGTCATTAGTCATAAGTTATCGGTTATCAGTTGGTGTTATATGTCGAGGTTTTGCACGGAGGCCGCGTGGGTTTGAATGAATTTTTTCCGGGGTTCCACCTCGTCTCCCATGAGAATATCGAAGAGGCGATCAGCTTCCGCAGCGTCTGCTACGGTAACCTGGCGAAGGATTCGATTCGCCGGATTCATCGTGGTCTCCCAAAGTTGCTCGGGGTTCATTTCTCCCAAACCTTTATAGCGTTGCACATTCACGCCGGCGATTTTCTCTCCGCCTTCTGAGCCGCCGGCTTCTGCTGCCTCCTCTTCGGTGGGGAGTTTTTCTTCTTTTCCTTTAGCTTTTGCCTTGGCTGCTTTTGCGTTCACCAACTCTTTGAGTATTTTATCTTTCTGCCCGTCATTCCAGGCATATTGGATTTCTTTGCCCGCTTGAATGCGATAGAGCGGAGGTTGGGCGATGTAGAGATATCCGCCATCCACCACGGGGCGGAAGTGCCGGTAAAAAAGCGTGAGAAGCAGGGTCCGAATGTGCGCGCCGTCGACGTCCGCATCACTCATGAGAACAATCTTGTGATAGCGGAGCTTCGACATGTCGAACTCCTCAGCGATCGCAGTGCCGATTGCAATCACAAGCGAACGAATTTCGGTGTTCGCGAGCATCTTGTCCATCCGGGCACGCTCCACGTTTAAGGGTTTCCCCTTGAGAGGGAAGATGGCCTGTGTGCGGCGCTCGCGTCCTTGTTTGGCCGATCCACCTGCAGAGTCTCCCTCCACAATGAAGAGTTCGGATTCACTGGCATCTTTCGAAGTGCAGTCGGCAAGTTTCCCCGGAAGAGTAAGGCCTTCAAGCGCTCCCTTCCGAAGTACGGTTTCTTTAGCGGCCTTGGCGGCAATGCGGGCTTTGGCAGTCAAAAGTACCTTTTCTACTACGCGGCGGGATTCCTGCGGGTGCCGCTCGAGGAATTCTTTAAGGGCTTCGTTTACGACCGCTTCCGTGGCGGTCCGAGCCTCGGGGTTCCCAAGTCGGGCCTTGGTCTGCCCTTCGAACTGCGGTTCGCGGAGTTTTATGGAAAGCACGGCCACGAGTCCTTCGCGCACGTCGTCCGCAGTGAAGTTCTCATCTTTTTCTTTGAGGTATCCTTCGGCCCGAGCGTAGTTGTTCAAGGTCCGGGTGAGGGCAGAGCGGAACCCGGTGAGGTGCATCCCTCCGTCGGGGGTATAAATGTTGTTTGCGAAAGAAAGTTCTTCGGTTTTCGTGTCGTCTATATAAAGGAATGCCGCTTCTACCTCAAGCTCGTTCTGGTTTTTGTGCACATGAAAGGCATCCTCCTGCAGGGTCTTTTTGTTGAAGGTGAGGTGTTTCGCGAACGAGAGTAATCCGCCTTCGAAATAGAATCCGTAGAAGAGGGGAGTCTCCGCTCGCCAATCATAAAAATTGATACGCACGCCCTTCGTGAGATACGCCTGCTGGCGAAGGTGATCCATGATCCGCTTCTCGTTCCACTGCCGTTCGGAGAAAATCTCGGTATCAGGGAAAAAGGTTACCTTGGTTCCCGTATGATTGGCGCTGCCTATTTTTTTTACCTTGCTCAAGGGCACGCCTCGCTTATATTCCTGCACGAAGTGGCCGCCGTCCCTCCACACCTCCGCTTTGAGGTGATCGGAGAGGGCGTTTACGACGGAAGCTCCCACGCCATGGAGTCCTCCCGATACCTTATATCCTTCTCCGCCGAATTTACCTCCGGCATGGAGTACGGTCATTACCGTCTCAAGCGTCGATTTCTTAGTTTGGTGGTGAGTCTCCACGGGAATTCCGGCGCCGTCGTCGGTTACGCTCACCTGTCCGTCTTTCAGAAGTTCTACGGTGATGTTCTTCGCGCGTCCCGCCATCGCTTCGTCGATCGAGTTGTCGACGATTTCCCAAATAAGGTGATGGAAACCACCGGTCCCCGTGGAACCGATGTACATTCCGGGTCGTTTACGGACGGGTTCAAGCCCTTCAAGAACCTGAATGTCTTTCGCCCCGTAAGCTGACTTTTCCTTGGCTTTTTCCTCCTTTTTAGCCATAACGTTACTTCGTTTACTTAAAAATAGCCGCGTAATTGCGACTCTAGAATTCTAGCACGGATTTTAAGGGGTTTCTAGCCCTAAAATTGACGGAGTTCACTTCGATGGTCTAGGCTCTAAGCAAGGGGAAGCGGGCAAATTAATAACCAAAAATCGGAGGATTTATGACCCTGAAAGAAGTGGTATTTGGAATAGCGACTGGAATATTCACGATCGCGGGAGCATACGCGCTTCTGCGGATAGCCTTAATGGGATTGGCTTGGGTGGGTCGACAACTCGTCGGCGTGGAAGATAATGTACATATAATACGGGTTAGTAACACTTTTGTTCTTTGAAAAACAAAAAGCGCGGTAGCATTTTTGGTATTGCAACCATTAATAGCTAACGCACTTTTTGTATGCATAAGAATACCAAATTGTTGCCGTATCAGCGACGGGAAGCGTATCGTCGTTGGAGAGAAGGAGATCGAGTCACGGATTTGGCCAAATACTACAGAGTCTCTAGAAAAACTCTGTACGAGGCGTTCCACAAAGCCAAACTGGGAGTGTTCGGGAATTTCTCATCAAAAAACATGAGATACAGGACTCTGGAGTATGGGCTCAAGAAACTTTTGAAGGTCGAAAAAGTTTTGGAAAAGAAGATTGCCAAAAGAGAAAAGAGAGCAAACAGATATGTTAAAAAGCATCCGGGAGAAATGGTTCATACTGACACCTCAGTCTTGCCACTCATCCCCGGTGAAGCCCTGATGACCCCAAGAGAGTATTTGTATGTCTTCGTGGATGATTGTTCTAGAGTTTTGTTTGCCGATATCTTGCCGGATCAGACCAGCTACAGCGCGGCCATTGTACTCGATGAAGCTCTGACCATGCTGCCGTTTGAAGTGGAGTGCATATACTCGGACAACGGCAAGGAATTCAAAGGGGCTTTCAAAGATTTTTGCAAACAGAAAAACATTCCTCAGCAGTTTACCAAACCGTACCATCCCCAAACCAATGGCAAAGCAGAGCGAGTGATCAAGACTGTCAAAGGAATGCTTCGCAAACATCATTTCGGTTCAAGAGAAGAGAGGCGACGCATACTTTACGCCATTGTCAGATACTACAATCATCTCCGACCGCATCAGTCTTTAGGGGGAATTTCTCCTTTTGCGTTCCTCAAGAAATACATCGATGAGACCAAAAAAGAAATCCGAGAACTCCGAAAAAGTGTAACTAACGCTTGATTAATGTACAATCGGAACGAACCCTCGGGTTCGTAACAAATCCGCCGTCTTTGATTTTTGCCCAGCCAGCCATTTCGCCGCGAAGCGGCGAACCATTTTGCGGAGCGCGGCCGCCTCGCGGCCGCGCGGAGCAATCCTTTCAAACGACGAAGTTTCTATTGGCGGTGTCTGTTTGAAAATATCCGAACGGAACTGACTGGGCTCGGCGGGCGGAATTCCCCCCACACCCCCCTTCCGCCCGCCTCGCCTTGAACCGGAGCGGAAAGGACGATTTCAAGTTTTTCTTTGCCGGCAAATTCTTTAATCAATGGGAATAAAAATTCCTTTAACTATCGGCATATCTCGGAACAAAACTATTGACGAACCGCTAACATTAAAAATTTCAAGAGTCTGTGAGTTGTTCGTATCCGGCTCTGCAAAACTGGATCCAAGCAAAATATCCAAACCTATTTGCGCACATGAACCTCGAGAGCTTAATGAACAAGCAAACTTGTCATTAAGTTTCAGTTTTTCTTTTGTAAATCCCAAAATAAATTCACCGGGCTTGAGAATATATCCATCATTAGAAATCTCAATTTCCTCATAATCAGGCTTTTTATCAGCTCGTAGTAGTTTTTGTCCATCTCGTAATCGCAAAAGTTTTGAATCAAGAGTAAACGTGTAACTTGCCCCTTTTAGATTTTTTTCGCTGAAAGGATTAATCTCAAATAGTCCCTCTCGAACATATTTCTTAATTGTTTCGCCGGAAAGTATCATATTTTAATTTAGTTAGGGGTATGCGCCACCTCTAACATATATCCATCGAGGTCGTAAAAATCGACAGTATAATATTCCGGCGAATATTCAGTAACAACAAGTGGGCCTCGAATCATTTTTACTCCAACATTTTTTACATATTCACCAACTTTATCAACCATTGCTCGGTCATCAGCCCAAAAACAAATGTGACGCGCACCTAATGTATTACCTCTTTGGAAATCCCATTTTTTCAAATAAACTTTTGTACTACCAACAACGAACCCGTTTTTGGCTACTTTTTCCCAGCCAATAATCTCAAAGAGCTTGTCATAAAAATCTAAAGATTTTTGTAAATCAGAGACAGCTATTTCAATATGCTTGATTCCTTTGTTCATAAAATCACTTTAATAAATCCTCGACTGAAACACCCAACGCCTTAGCAATTTTCGCTATAACTTGAACACTTGGCTTTTGCACAAAGTCGCCCTCAATTTTGGTAAGGGTGGTGTGCTTCACACCGGACTTCCTCACCAAATCGTCTTGTGTTATTCCAAGTTTATTGCGGTATTTTTTGATATTCTCGCCGATTGTTGCCATAGTTTCAAAACTTTGATATCATCAAAACATAAGATATGCTTTCAAGATTATGATATCAAAAAATTTTGATTCCGTAAAGAAAAGCCCGCTTTTGGCCTTACTGAATTCAAAACGGCTTGAATTTAGGGCAAAAAACGGCTGGCGAGCCCGCGTAGCGGGCGAGCCAATGACTTCATTTCCTAACTGGCGGAGGCGGAAGGATTCGAACCTTCGAAGGGGTTCCCCCCTTAACATCTTAGCAGGATGCTGCCTTAAACCACTCGGCCACGCCTCCATTCCTGCCCATACAGAATAAGCAAGAACCTTGTGAG